>Ga0182737_1000128_pt1 | contig 142345 bp, 129 predicted proteins | sample eDN5th30CBELigOP_FD_128878 | JGI IMG/M metagenome (GOLD analysis project Ga0182737, IMG submission 128878) | Enriched Organic Plus compost microbial communities from Emeryville, California, USA - eDNA 5th pass 30_C BE-Lig OP (version 2) (version 2) ... | reverse complement strand
CCGCCGGCATCGGCACCCTGCTCGGCCTCGACACCGAGACGATCTACCAGGCCGTCGGCCAGGCGCTGCACACCACCACCGCCACCCGGCAGAGCCGCAAGGGCGAGATCTCGACGTGGAAGGCGCACGCCCCGGCCTTCGCCGGAAAGATGGCCGTCGAGGCCGTCGACCGCGCCATGCGCGGCCAGACCTCGCCGTCGCCGATCTACGAAGGCGAAGACGGCGTGATCGCGTGGATGCTCGACGGGCCGGATGCCGCCTACGATGTGCCGCTGCCCGCCGCCGGCGAGGCCAAGCGGGCCATCCTCGACACGTACACCAAGGAGCACTCGGCCGAGTACCAGGCTCAGGCCCTCATCGACCTCGCTCGCCGCCTCGGCACCGAGCGCCCCGAGCTGCGCGACCCCGCGAACATCGAGAGCATCGTCATCCACACCAGCCACCACACGCACTACGTGATCGGCTCGGGAGCCAACGACCCGCAGAAGTACGACCCGACGGCGTCCCGCGAGACGCTCGACCACTCGATCCCGTACATCTTCGCGGTCGCGCTGCAGGACGGCACCTGGCACCACGTCGACTCGTACACCCCCGAGCGCGCGGGCCGCGCCGACACCGTCGAGCTGTGGCACAAGGTGACCACCGCAGAGGATCCCGAGTGGACCCGCCGCTACCACTCCATCGACCCCGACGAGAAGGCGTTCGGCGGTCGCGTGGAGATCACGCTCGCCGACGGCTCGACCGTGGTCGACGAGATCGCCGTCGCCGACGCGCACCCGCTCGGTGCGCGCCCGTTCGGCCGCGAGCAGTACATCCGCAAGTTCCGCATCCTCGCCGCCCCGGTGCTGGATGCCGCCGAGATCGAGCGCTTCCTCGAGCTGGTCCAGCGGCTGCCTGAGCTCACCGCCGCCGAGGTCGGCGAGCTGTCGATCGTCGCGAAGGCCGGCGTGCTCGGCGCGGATGCTCCGAAGGGGCTGTTCTGATGCTGTACTCCACCACCCCCGCGCACGAGAAGCGCCGCGCGTTTCGCGAGCGGCTGCGCTCGGGCGAGCTGCTGCGCTTCCCGGGGGCGTTCAACCCGCTGAGCGCCCGGCTCATCGAGCGCAAGGGCTTCGAGGGCGTCTACATCTCGGGCGCCGTGCTCTCGGCGGACCTCGGCCTCCCCGACATCGGGCTGACGACGCTGACCGAGGTCGCCGCGCGCGGTCAGCAGATCGCCCGCATGACCGAGCTGCCCGCCATCATCGACGCCGACACCGGCTTCGGCGAGCCGATGAACGTCGCGCGCACGATCCAGACCCTCGAGGATGCCGGCCTCGCCGGCACCCACATCGAGGACCAGATCAACCCGAAGCGCTGCGGTCACCTCGACGGCAAGGCGGTCGTCGACGCCGACACGGCGGTCAAGCGCATCCGTGCCGCCGTCGATGCCCGCCGTGACGAGAACTTCCTCATCATGGCGCGCACCGACATCGCCGCCGTCGACGGCCTCGAGGCCGCGAAGGACCGCGCGAAGGCGCTGGTGGATGCCGGTGCCGACGCGATCTTCCCCGAGGCGATGCGCTCGCTCGAGGAGTTCGCCGCGATTCGGGATGCCGTCGACGTGCCGATCCTGGCGAACATGACCGAGTTCGGGAAGAGCGATCTGTTCAGCGTCGACCAGTTGCGCGATGTCGGAGTGAACATCGTCATCTGGCCGGTGTCGATGCTGCGCATCGCGATGGGCGCGACCGGGCGTGCGCTGGATACCCTACTCGAAGAAGGGCACCTCACGAGCAAGCTGGGTGAGATGCAGCACCGCGCCGACCTGTACGACCTCATCGACTACGAGCAGTACAACCACTTCGACCAGAGCGTCTTCAACTTCCACATCACGAAGGAGTGACCATGACCGACTCCGAGATCCGCAAGGGCCTGGCCGGCGTCACCGTCGACTACACGGCCATCAGCAAGGTGAACCCCGAGACGAACAGCCTGCTCTACCGCGGCTACCCCGTGCAGGAGCTCGCGGCGACCCAGCCGTTCGAGGCGATCGCGTTCCTGCTGTGGAGTGGCGAGCTGCCCTTGCCGGAGCAGCTGACCGAGTTCCAGAAGCGCGAGCGCGCGCTGCGCGCGCTCGACGCGCGCACGGTCGCGCTGCTCGACACGATGCCGACGGATGCCCATCCGATGGACATCGTCCGCACCGCGGTGAGCCAGCTGGGCACCTTCGACGACACGCTGCACCAGCCCGGCGGGTGGACCGACCGCGACCTCGACCTGGGGCGTGCGCTGTACCTGTTCGCGCAGATCCCCACGATCGTCGCGGCCGTGCAGCGCCGCCGCCGCGGGCTCGAGCCGATCGCGCCGCGCGACGACCTCGACTATTCGCGCAACTTCCTCTGGATGACCTTCGGCGAGCTGCCGTCGGATGCCGCGGTCGACGTGTTCCGGGTGTCGATGGTGCTGTACGCCGAGCACTCCTTCAACGCCTCGACGTTCACCGCCCGGGTGATCGCCTCGACCACGGCCGATCTGTACTCGGCGGTCGTCGGCGCGATCGGCGCGCTGAAGGGCCCGCTGCACGGCGGTGCCAACGAGGCCGTCATGCACATCTTCGACGAGATCGGCGAGGCGTCGAACGTCGTGCCGTGGCTCGACAAGGCTCTCGCCGAGAAGCGCAAGATCATGGGCTTCGGTCACCGGGTCTACAAGAACGGCGACTCGCGTGTGCCGACCATGAAGGCGGCGCTCGACGTGCTGCTCGAGGAGTCGGGCCGCACCGACATGGCCGAGCTGTACGAGACCCTCGAGCGCGAGTTCGTCGAGCGCAAGGGCATCCACCCCAACCTCGACTACCCGTCGGGCCCGGCGTACAACCTGCTCGGCTTCGACACCGAGATCTTCACGCCGCTGTTCGTCGCATCACGGGTGACCGGCTGGACGGCGCACATCATGGAGCAGGCGGCATCCAACGCCCTCATCCGCCCGCTGTCGGCCTACAACGGGGTCGACGAGCGGCACGTCGAGGGCTGATCTCAACTGGCTCGGCCCGAAGGCCCGATTCGCGCGCGGATCGGGCCTTTGGTCTACGGGCGGCAGGCCAGGAGCGCGGCCGCATCCATCGCTTCCTGTGCCAACTCGATGATAACGATCGCATAACGGCACTTGCTTCCCACAAAATGTTTACGTGATCATTTTCACGTTGCCAGTGACGCGGACGTCCCGGCAGAGCCGTGGAGTCGTTCCGTGGCCACCTGAATCCACCCGAGAGGACATGCTTCGATGAAGCGCATGACAAAGGTCGCGGCGATGGCCGCCGCGACGATCCTTCCCCTGTTCGCGCTGACCGCATGCGGCAGCGGCGATGCCGGCGAGGGCGCCGGCGACGGCAACACCCTGACCGTCTGGGCCTGGGACCCGTCGTTCAACATCTACGCGATGAAGGAGGCCGAGAAGGTCTACCAGAAGGACCACCCCGACTTCACGCTGAAGATCGTGGAGACGCCGTGGGACGACCTGCAGGCCAAGCTCACCACCATCGCCCAGTCTCAGCAGCTCGACGAGCTGCCCGACATCTTCCTCATGCAGAACAGCGCGTTCCAGAAGAACGCGATCAACTACCCAGACGTGTTCGGCGACTACGCCGACTCGGACATCGACTTCTCAGAGTTCCCGAAGAGCGTCACGGCGTCCTCCACGATCGACGGCGTCAACTACGGCGTGCCCTTCGATTCGGGCACCGCGGTCTCCGCGCTGCGCACCGACGTCCTCGAGCAGGCCGGGTACACCATCGACGACTTCACCGACATCACCTGGGACGACTTCATCGCCCAGGGCAAGGACGTGCTGGACAAGACCGGCAAGCCGTTGCTCTCCGGCATCGCCGGCTCGTCGGACCTGCTGTCGCTCATCCTGCAGTCCGCCGGCGGCAGCCTGTTCGACGAGGACGGCCAGCCCACCATCGCCGGCAATGACGTGCTCATCGCCGCGATCGACGTGTACACCGAGCTCGTCGAGTCCGGCGTGTTCATCGAGGTCAACTCCTGGGACGAGTACATCAGCAGCTTCGTGAACGGCTCGGTAGCCGGCACCATGAACGGAATCTGGATCGCCGGGTCGATCCAGACCGCCGAGGACCAGGCCGGGAAGTGGGGCGTCACCGACCTGCCCGCGCTCGACGACGTCTCCGGCGCGACGCACTACTCCGCGAACGGCGGCTCGTCGTGGGCGATCAGCTCGACCGCCGACGCCGAGCTCGCGACGGACTTCCTGTCGGAGACCTTCGCGGGTTCGACCGACTTCTACGACACGATCCTGCCCAAGGCCGGGGCCGTCGCGAACTGGATCCCCGCCGGCGACAGCAGCGTCTACGCCGAGCCGAGCGCGTTCTTCGGCGGCCAGCCGATCTTCCAGAAGGTGGTCGAGTTCGGCGCCCAGGTGCCGGCCGTCACCACCGGGGTCTACTTCTTCGAGGGTCGCGACGCCGTCAGCGCCGCGATGACCAAGATCATCGGCGGCACCAGCATCGACGACGCGCTCGACGAGGCCCAGGCCAACGTCGAGTTCGCGATGAACTGACCCTCCATGCTGGGGCGGGGCGCTGCGCCCCGCCCGAGCACTCACACTTCGAAGCAACCGAAAGCGAGTACGCATCGTGGCGACCCAGGCGATCGTGACCTCCGACGGCACCCGCCGCCGGCGGCGGAGCACACCTCCGCCGGACTTCACCCCACGCGGAGCATGGCTGCACACCGCTCGACGACGCAACCTCACGGGCTGGGGCTTCCTCATCCCCGCGGCCCTGCTGATCACGCTGACGAGCTTCGTCCCCATGATCCAGGCACTGATCCTGTCCTTCCAGACCGGGCGGGGATCACGGCTGAGCTGGGCCGACCCGCTGTGGTCGAACTTCGCCCGGCTGCTGGACGACGAGATCTTCAAGCTCACTGTGTTCAACACCATGTTCTATCTGGTCGTCCAGGTGCCCATCATGCTGATCCTGGCGATGGTGCTGGCCAATCTGCTCAACGACCCGAAGCTGCGCGGCAAGGCGCTCTGGCGGACGATGATCTTCCTGCCGTGCGCCGTCTCGCTGGTGTCGTACTCGCTGGTCTTCCGCACCATGTTCGCGACCGACGGACTGGTCAACGACGCGCTCATGGCACTCGGCTTCATGCACGACCCGCTCAACTGGCTCGGCGAGCCCTGGACCGCGCGGTTCGTGATCATCATCGGTCTGCTGTGGCGGTGGACCGGGTACAACATGATCTTCTTCCTGGCGGCGCTGCAGAACGTCGACCACTCCACGCTCGAGGCCGCGCGCATCGACGGAGCAGGAGCGTTCAAGACCTTCTGGTTCGTCACGGTGCCCCAGCTGCGACCGATGATCGTGCTCACCGCGATCATGTCGATCAACGGCACTCTGCAGTTGTTCGACGAATCCTGGGCGCTCACCAAGGGCGGGCCGTCGTACAACTCGATGTCGATGTCGCACTACCTCTACGAGCTCGCATTCCTGAAGAACCCCAACGTCGGCTACGCCTCCGCGATCTCGTACGTGATCCTGATCATGGTCGCCGTGCTGGCCCTCATCCAGATGAAGGTGGGTGACAAGCGTGACCAGTAGACGCTTCCCCTGGCGACGCGTGCCCGGCTACGCGTTCCTGACCGTGTTCGCCCTGTTCTCGGTCTTCCCGCTGTACTTCATGCTGGTCTCCTCGACCAACTCGACCCGCGACGTCGTCGCGTCCCGGATGACACCCGGCGGGCACTTCATCGACAACCTCCTGGTGCTCACCGCGCAGCAGGATCTGGGTGCCGCCATGATCAGCTCGTCTCTCATCGCCGTCGGCACGACGGTGCTGTCGCTGATCGTCTGCGCAGTTGCGGGGTACGGCTTCGAGATCTACCACTCCCGCGGCAAGGACGTCGTGATGGCGGTCCTGATGCTGGCGATGATGATCCCGTTCGCCGCCGTGATGATCCCGCTGTTCCGCATCTTCGCGCAGTTCGACATGGTCAACTCGCTGTTCGCGGTCATCATCCCCTCGATCGCCACACCGCTGCTGATCCTGCTGTTCCGGCAGGCGTCGCGCTCGTTCCCTTACGAGGTCATCGAGGCCGCCCGGATCGACGGGCTCAAGGAGCTCTCCATCTTCGCGCTGATCTACGTGCCGACGATGAAGTCCACCTTCGCCGCCGCGGCGGTCATCACCTTCATGGCCTCTTGGAACAACTTCCTCTGGCCGCGAGTGATCCTGCTCGACAACGCGGTACAGACGATGCCCATGCTCATCGCTAACCTCACGGCCGGCTACGTCACCGACTACGGCGTGCTCATGCTCGCCGTGCTGCTGACATCACTGCCGACCATCCTCGTCTTCCTCATTCTGCAGCGCGCCTTCGCACAGGGCATCACCGGAGCCATCAAGTGACATTCGACCCCGCCTTCACCATCGACCGCATCGCCGACCCGACCTTCGTCTCGGAGAACCGTCGTGCGGCGCACTCGGACCACCGCTGGTTCACCGACCTCGACGAGGCGCGATCGGGGGTCAGCCCGTTCGAGCAGTCGCTGAATGGCCTGTGGAAGTTCTTCTGCGCCCGCAACCAGGCGCAGGTGCTGCACGACTTCGCCGACCCGTCGCGGGATGTCTCGGGGTGGGACGACATCCGGGTGCCTTCGCACCTGCAGCTGGAGGGCTACGACCGGCCGCAGTACGTGAACGTCGGCTACGCATGGGACGGGCAGGAGGACATCGAGCCGGGACAGGTTCCCGAGCGCGACAACCCGATCGGATGCTACGTGCGCGACTTCGCGCTCGATCGCCCGCTCGCCGCGGGCGAGCGGCTCAGCGTCACCTTCCACGGCGCGGAGAGCGCGATCGCGCTGTGGGTGAACGGCCGCTACATCGGCTACAGCACCGACAGCTTCACCCCCGCCGAGTTCGATCTCACCGACGCCCTGGTCGAGGGCGAGAACCGCATCGCCGCGCAGGTGTTCAGCTACAGCGCCGGCTCGTGGCTGGAGGACCAGGACTTCTTCCGGTTCTCCGGCATCTTCCGCGACGTGACGCTGTACCGCCGCCCCGTCGCGCACGCCGAGGACATCCGGGTGGCCACCACGGTCGCCGATGATCTCGCCTCCGCCGAGGTGCACGTCCGCGTCGCGCTCGAGGGTGACGGCTCCGTCTCGGTCCGCCTCGAGGGTGTCGGCGAACTCGCGCAGGATGCCGGCGGATCCTTCGTCGTGCGGGTCGACGAGCCGCGACTGTGGAGCCCCGAGCATCCGCACCTGTACGACCTCGTGATCGAGGTGCGCGACGCCGCGGGAGCGCTGACCGAGGTCGTCCCGCAGCGGGTCGGCATCCGTCGCTTCGGCATCGAGAACGGCGTGCTCTCGCTCAACGGCGACCGGGTCGTCTTCAACGGCATCAACCGCCACGAGTTCGGGCTGAACGGGCGGGTACCGTCGCGAGAGCTCGCCGAGTCCGACATCCGGATGCTGAAGGCGCACAACGTCAACGCCGTGCGCACCAGCCACTACCCGAACGACTCGGCGTTCTACGCGCTCGCCGACGAGTACGGCCTGATGGTGATCGACGAGATGAACCTCGAGACGCACGCGCGGTGGAGCCGGATCCGCCTGCACGGTGAATCGCTCGACACCGCCCTGCCCGGCGATCACGACGAGTGGCGCCCGGCGGCGCTGGACCGCGCTCGCAGCATGCTCGAGCGCGACAAGAACCACGCCAGCGTGGTGATCTGGTCCTGCGGCAACGAGTCGTTCGGCGGCACCGTGCTGCGCGATGTGGCCGACTGGTTCCGCTCGGTCGACGATCGCCCGGTGCACTACGAGGGCGTGCGCTGGGACCCGAGGTATCCCGAGACGACCGACATCGCGAGCCAGATGTACACCCCTGCTGCGGCCGTGGAGGACTACCTGCGCACCAACCGCGACAAGCCGTTCATCGTGTGCGAGTACGCGCACGCGATGGGCAACTCCTTCGGCGGAGTCGGCGAGTACATCGAGCTCGCCTACCGAGAGGAGCTGTTCCAGGGCGGGTTCATCTGGGACTTCGCCGACCAGGCGATCCTCATGCGCGACCGCTACGGCCGCGAGTACTTCGGCTACGGCGGCGACAACGGCGAGACGCCGCACGATCAGGACTTCAGCGGCAACGGCATCTTCTTCGCCGACCACACACCCTCGCCGAAGGCGCAGGAGATGAAGCGGCTGTACCAGGGCTTCATCGTCGACGTGTCGGAGTCGTCGTTCACCCTGACGAACCGCCTGATGTCGACCTCATCGGCCGAATACGAGACGCGCGTCTCGGTCGCCCGCGAGGGCAGCATCCTGACCACCGCCGTCGTCGACACGGACGTCGCGCCGGGAGGCTCGGCGGCGTACCCGCTGCCGGTCGCGGTGCCCGCGGCGGCGGGGGAGTACGCGATCGTCGTCTCGCTGCACCTGCGGGTCGAGACGGCGTGGGCGCCCGCGGGGCACGAGGTCGCCTTCGGCGAGCACGTGCTCACGGTCGGCGCGCCCGCCGCGCGGGTCCCGGCTCCCGCTCCGCGCCTGGTCGAGGGCACGCTGAGCATCGGCGTGCACGGACCCGGTTTCCACGTGACCTTCTCGCGGATCTTCAACGGACTGACCTCCTACCGGTTCGGCGAGACGCGCACGGGTGGCCGCGAGCTGCTCTCGGGCGCCGTCACCCCGAACTTCTGGCACGCGCCGACGGCGAACGAGCGGGGCTGGGGCGGTCCGTTCGAAGAGGGGCAGTGGCTGCTCGCCAGCCGCTACGGCCGCGCCAGCGGATTCCACGAGCCGGCCGACATCTCGGTCGAGCAGCTCGACGGCGCCGTGCGCATCGGCTACCGCTACGAGCTGCCGACGACGCCGGTGACGCACTGCGATCTCAGCTACCTCGTCGACGGCTCGGGCCGGGTGGAGGTCACCCAGCGGATGCACGTGCCCGACGGGTTGCCGCAGATGCCGGAGTTCGCCACGATGCTGGCCATGCCCGCCGACTACGACCGGGTGCGCTGGTACGGAGACGGGCCGGAGGAGTGCTACGTGGACCGTCGCGAAGGCGCCCGCCTCGGCGTATACGACCGGCGCGTCCCGGACATGCTCACCCCGTACCTCCGTCCGCAGGAGGCCGGCAACCGCACGGGCGTGCGCTGGGCGGAGATCACGGATGCCGGCGGTGCGGGGCTGCGCTTCGAAGGCGACCCGATCATGGAGTTCTCGGCGCTGAGCTGGACGCCGGCCGAGATCGAGAGCGCGTTGCACCCCAATGAGCTGCCGCCCGTCCATCGCACGATCGTGCGACCGGCGCTGATGCGCCGCGGGGTCGCGGGTGACGACTCGTGGGGATCGCGTCCGCTCGACCGGTACCTGCTGCCGACCGGGGATCTCGAGTTCCGGTTCGCGTTCCAGGGAATCCAGATCAGCTAGATGCCGGCTGCGCCGCCCTCGACACCGGGGGCGGCGCGGTGCTGGCTCGGACGATCAACTCGGTGGGCACCGGATCGGCGACGGTCTGACGGTTGTGCTCGATCCGGTCGATGAGCATGCCGACCGCTGTCACAGCGACGCGGTCGAAGTACTGGTGCACCGTCGTCAACGGCGGCTGGAACTCGGCGGACAGCTCCATATCGTCGAAGCCCACGACGCTCACCGACCCCGGCACGTCGCGGCCGGCTTCCTGGAATGCGCGCATGGCGCCCAGCGCCATCCCGTCATTGGAGGCGAATACGGCGGTCACGCTCGGGTCGGCGGCGAGCTGCTGACCGGCGGCATAGCCCGACGCGGCACTCCAGTCGCCCGCGACGACCGGTGGGACGACCCGACCGTGCGCGCGGAGGGTGTCGGCCCATGACTGCGCCCGGTCGCGGGCGCCGTGAGAGGTCTCGGGGCCGCGGATGTGCCAGACCGTCTCATGGCCGAGTGAGAGGAGGTGCTCGGTGGCCAGGCGCGCTCCCTGAGCCTGATCGGTGTCGATCGTCAGGTACGGGTGCGCGCGAGCGGCAGTCACCACGATCGTCGGGATCTTGGCCACACGTGCGAGATCCGATTCCAGGATCTCGCGCTCCTCGAGGATGACGATCAGCCCATCGACGGGCTGATCGGCGATCCGTGTGAAAGCGCCGGTGAGGCCTGCCTGTGCGATGGTCCACAGTGGGGTGAGAGCCAGGGAGTACCCGGATCGGGATGCGGCGTTGGCGAAGCTCTCGAGCGTCCGGGTGTTGCCGTAGCTGGAGAGCTCCGACATGATCACGCCGAGCGTGCGGAACCTGCCGGTCTTGAGCGCTCGGCCGGCGGAGTTCGGCCGGTAGCCCATCCGGTCCATCGCGGCGAGCACCTTGTCGCGCGTGACCGGCCGCACGATATCCATGCCGTTGGCGACGCGCGAGACCGTCTGTGCGGAGACACCGGCTTCGCGTGCGACGTCGATGATCGACGGTGCGCGCCACACGCGCGAGTCACCGGATCGATCGGTCACGCAGCCTCCTCAGCAGTCCTAGAACGATATCAATGCCTCGGCAGTGCACGCTGGTGCGCCCCCACCGCGCCATCCTCCGCTCGACGGGGCAGGATGGAGTCATGAGCCACGAAGCCGTGATCGTCGATGTCATCCGCACCCCGGTGGGGCGCGGCAAGCCGGGCGGGCAGCTGTCGGGGGTGCATCCGGTCGATCTCGCCGCGGGGATGCTGCAGAGCATCCTGGGCCGCAACGGGCTCGACTCCGAGCAGATCGACGATGTGCTGCTCGGCTGCGTGAGTCAGGTCGGCGACCAGGCGATGAACATCGCCCGGCAGGCGGTGCTCGCCGCCGGCATGGATGTCACCGTGCCCGCCACCACGATCGACCGGCAGTGCGGATCCAGCCAGCAGGCCGTGCACTTCGCCGCCCAGGGCATCGTCGCCGGCGCCTACGACGTCGTGATCGTCGGGGGAGTGGAGTCGATGAGCCGCGTGCCGCTGGGCTCCTCGGCGGCGGGCGGCTCGCCCATGTCGCCGCGGCTGCGCTCGCGCTACCCCGAGGGTCTCGTGAACCAGGGCGTCAGCGCCGAGCTCATCGCACAGCGGTGGGGTCTCGACCGCGAGACGCTCGACGCCTTCGCTGCCGAGTCGCACGCCCGCGCCGCGCAGGCGTGGCACGACGGCTTCTTCGACCGCACGGTGCTGCCCGTCCCCGAGGCGCCGGATGCCACCACCGACGAGACCCTCCGCGAGGGCACCACGGTCGAGAAGCTCGCCGGGTTGCCGGCATCCTTCCGGACGGATGCTCTCGCCGAGCGCTTTCCCGAACTGGACTGGCGCATCACCCCGGGCAACTCCTCACCGCTCACCGACGGCGCCTCAGCGGCACTGATGATGAGCGCCGAGCGCGCTGAGCAGCTCGGCCTCACGCCACGGGCCCGCATCCGCGCGGTCGACGTGATCGGCGACGACCCGATGTTCATGCTCACCGGACCCATCCCCGCCACCCGTCGAGTGCTGCAGCGCGCCGGGCTGACGATCGGCGACCTCGACGCCTACGAGGTCAACGAGGCCTTCGCCTCGGTGCCGCTGGCCTGGGCCGCCGAGCTCGACGCCGACCCCGCCAAGCTCAACCCGCGCGGCGGCGCGATCGCCCTCGGGCACGCGCTGGGCTCCTCCGGCACCCGCCTGCTCGGCACCCTGCTCGACCACCTCGAGGCGACCGACGGCACGCTGGGACTGCAGACGATGTGCGAGGGCGGCGGCATGGCCAACGCGCTGGTGCTCGAGCGGCTCTGACGCGTCGCACTTCGGCATCCCTTGCGTTGATCTAAAGAAGGGCGATTCCTTCCTGCCGATTCGGCGCAAGGGGCGGCGAAGCTTTCCCTAACGTGGGGGTATGACGCTCCCCGATGCCGCCGCGCCGGTCCTCCGTGCGGCGTACTTCGTGTCCGACAGCACGGGCGTCACCGCCGAGACGCTCGGTAACGCCCTGCTGGCGAACTTCCCCGGCATCCGCTTCGTCAAGCACACGATCCCCTTCGTCGCCACCGAATCCGAGGCGCGCACCGTGGCGGCCAGCATCGCCGCCGATGCGGCGGCCGGCCGCGAGCCCCTCCTCTTCATCACCGTCAAGCAGGCCTTCCTGCGGGCGATCCTCGCCGAGTCGAAGGCGACCGTCATCGACCTGCTCGCCGGACACCTCACCGAGCTCGAGCAGGCGCTCGGCGTGACGGCATCCGAACAGCTCGGCAACTATCACGGCCTCGGCGACACCGACCGCTACTTCGCCCGCATGCGCGCGGTGGAGTACGCGATCGAGCACGACGACGGGCAGAGCTACCGCGCGCTCGACCAGGCCGATGTGGTGATCATCGCGCCGTCGCGCTGCGGCAAGACGCCTACCACCATGTACCTCGCCCTGCAGCACGGCCTGCGGGTCGCGAACTACCCGCTCACCGAAGACGACCTGCCCTCCGAGGGGCTGCCCCGTTCGATCGCGAAGTACGCCTCGCGCTGCTTCGGCCTGACGACCACGCCGCTGCGCCTCAGCCAGGTGCGCCACGAGCGCCGCCCCTCCTCGCAGTACTCCAGCCTCGAGCAGTGCACCATCGAGCTGCGCCGAGCCGAAGACCTCTACCGCCGAAACCGCATCCCCTTCCTGAACTCCGCGACGAAGAGCGTCGAGGAGATGTCCGCGGTCATCATGCAGACCATGAAACTGCGTGCTTGACCCGGCTTTCAGCAACCCAGTGAAAGAAGCACCGCTATGAGCAGCATCCTCTGGTTCGATGAGGTCGGCATGGCCGACCTTCCCCAGGTCGGCGGCAAGAACGCCTCCCTCGGCGAGATGGTCTCGCACCTGTCCGATCTCGGGGTGCGCGTGCCCGGCGGGTTCGCCACCACCGCCGACGCCTACCGCGCGTTCCTCGCCTCGGGCGGCCTGGACGCCCGCATCCGCGAGGCCGTCGAGGCGATCGACGTCGACGACGTCACCCAGCTCTCGCGGGTCGGCGCCGCCGTGCGCGAGTGGATCGAGCAGCAGCCGCTGCCCGCCGAGCTCGAGCACGACATCCGCGACGCGTACACGCGCCTCGTCGAGAACGACGTCGCCCCTGAGTCGGTGTCGTGGGCGGTGCGCTCCTCGGCCACCGCAGAGGACCTGCCCGACGCATCCTTCGCGGGACAGCAGGAGACCTTCCTCAACATCTCGGGCGTCGAGCACATCCTGCAGGCGGTCAAGCAGGTGTTCTCGTCGCTGTACAACGACCGGGCGATCGCGTACCGCGTGCACAACGGCTTCGACCACCACGACGTGGCGCTCTCGGTCGGGGTGCAGCGCATGGTGCGCTCCGACATCGGATCCTCAGGCGTGATGTTCACGGTCGACACCGAGTCGGGCTTCGAGGATGCCGTGTTCATCACCAGCTCGTACGGCCTCGGCGAGGCCGTCGTGCAGGGCGCCGTGAACCCAGACGAGTTCTACGTCTACAAACCCGCGCTCGCCGCCTCGCGGCCGGCGATCCTGAAGCGCGCGGTCGGCGAGAAGGCCGTCGCGATGCGCTACACCGCCAGCCGGCAGGTCGGCGGCACCACCGTCTTCGAGGACGTGCCGGTCGAGGACCGGCGGATGCTGAGCATCACCGACGCGCAGGTCGAGGAGCTCGCCCGGCACGCCGTCACGATCGAGAAGCATTACGGCCGTCCGATGGACATCGAGTGGGCGCTGGACGGCGCCGACGGCAAGCTGTACATCCTGCAGGCGCGCCCCGAGACCGTCGTCTCACGCGCCGACGCGAACGTGATGCGCCGCTTCGTGCTCTCAGGCCGCAGCGACGTGCTCGCCACCGGCCGCGCGATCGGGCAGAAGATCGGCTCCGGGGCGGTGAAGGTGCTGCGCTCGATCGACGAGATGGCCGACTTCCGCGCAGGCGACGTACTGGTGGCCGACATGACCGACCCCGACTGGGAGCCGATCATGAAGCGAGCATCCGCCATCGTCACCAACCGAGGCGGCCGCACCTGCCACGCCGCGATCATCGCGCGCGAACTCGGCATCCCCGCCGTCGTCGGCACGGGCGACGCGACGCGCACCCTGCCCGACGGTCTCGACGTCACCGTGTCGTGCGCCGAGGGCGACGACGGCTTCGTCTACCAAGGGCTGCTCGACTTCCGCGAGGAGGAGACGCAGCTCGACAGCATGCCCGAGATCCCGGTGAAGATCATGATGAACGTCGGCACCCCCGACCAGGCGTTCTCGTTCTCGCGACTGCCGAACCGCGGGGTGGGCCTCGCGCGGCTGGAGTTCATCATCAACCGTCAGATCGGCATCCACCCGCGGGCGCTGCTCGAACTGGAGAGCCTGCCCGAGGCGCTGAAGACGCAGGTCGAGGAGCGCATCGCCGCCTACCCCTCGCCGCGTGAGTTCTTCGTGCAGCGCGTCGCCGAGGGCATCGGGATGCTGGCGGCCGCGTTCGCGCCCGAACCGGTCATCGTGCGGATGAGCGACTTCAAGTCGAACGAGTACGCCAACCTGCTCGGCGGCGAGCGGTACGAGCCGCACGAGGAGAACCCGATGATCGGGTACCGCGGAGCATCCCGCTACATCTCCGAAGACTTCCGCGAGTGCTTCGACATGGAGTGCGAGGCGCTGCGCCGCGTGCGCGACGACATGGGGCTCACGAACGTGAAGATCATGATCCCGTTCGTGCGCACGGTCGCCGAGGGGGCCGCCGTGATCGACCTGCTGGCCGCGAACGGGCTGCGCCGCGGTGAGAACGGCCTCGAGGTCGTCATGATGTGCGAGGTGCCCTCGAACGCGCTGCTGGCAGACGAGTTCCTCGACCACTTCGACGGGTTCTCGATCGGCTCGAACGACATGACCCAGCTCACCCTCGGGCTCGACCGCGACTCAGCGCTCGTCGCGCAGACCTTCGACGAGCGCGACCCCGCCGTCAAGAAGATGCTGGCGATGGCGATCGAGGCGTGCCTGCGTCGCGGCAAGTACGTCGGCATCTGCGGGCAGGGGCCGTCGGATCACCCTGACCTCGCCGAGTGGCTGCTCGATCAGGGCATCGAGTCGATGTCGCTCAACCCCGACACGGTCGTCGAGACCTGGATGCGGCTCGCCGCGCGCGTTGCCGTGTAGCGCCCGACACCAGACGAGAGAGACCCCCGCCGACCCGATTTCGGCGGGGGTCTCGCGGTCTGCGACCGCGGCGGGAGCTGCGCTCACCGCGGCGCGGAGCTGGTCGGCACCCGATCCGGTCTGAGCCTTCGCCCGCGCAGGATCAGTTGTACGTGGGCAAGGTGGCCGGGTGGTGAACGCGGGCGGAACATTGCCGCGGACCTTCGCGGAGGAGATGTCCCGGATGCTGCAAGCGCTTGCGATCCACTCCCCACCCGGTCGTCCAGAAGGCCAGGATCGCGCGAACCGAATACTGGAAGCGCTTGCAGTCAGTCGTCGAATCCTGCTAACTTCACACCTGCCCCGGGCACGTCGCCGTGCCCTCCGCCGCTCAGGGAGCCCACGTTGTCGAAGAAGACCGCTGTACGCCGCACCGCCCTGCTCGCCGCCGTCACCCTGACGGCATCCGGACTCACCGCCTTCGGCGCGGTCACCGCCGCGGCGGCCGACCGCACGGTCGCGCTCGTCGGCGACCTGCAGTCCGAGCTCGGCTGCGCCGCCGACTGGGCGCCCGACTGCGCCGCCACCGAGCTCACCCCGACCGGAGCACCCGGCGTGTACTCGACCGAGTTCGACGTGCCGGCCGGCAGCTACGAGTACAAGGTCGCGCTGAACGACACGTGGGACGAGGCGTACGGGCTCGACGGAGGCGGCGACAACATCCCCCTCACGATCGCCGGCCCTGCCACGCTGCGCTTCACCTTCGACGACGCCCTCAAGCGGGTCGGCGTCGAGGTGACCGACCTGCGCGGCGGGTATACCTCCGACGACGACGCCCTGATCGCGGCCCCGGTGCGCCAGGCCGGATCCGACGAGCAGTTCTACTTCGTCATGACCGACCGCTTCGCCAACGGCGACACCGTCAACGACACCGGCGGTCTCGAGGGCGATCGGCTGGCCACCGGATTCGACCCGACCGACAAGGGCTTCTACCAGGGCGGCGATCTCGCGGGCCTCCGCCAGAAGCTCGACTACATCGACGGGCTCGGCACCAGCGCGATCTGGCTCACCCCGAGCTTCGCCAACAAGCCCGTGCAGGGCACCGGCGATGCGGCATCCGCCGGCTACCACGGGTACTGGATCACCGACTTCACCCGCATCGACCCGCACCTCGGCACCAACGCCGAGCTCGAGGCGCTCATCACCGACGCGCACGCCCGCGGCATCAAGGTGTACTTCGACATCATCACCAACCACACCGCCGACGTCATCGACTACGCCGAGGGCCAGTACTCCTACGTCGACCAGGCCACCAGCCCGTACACGGATGCCGCGGGTGCGGCCTTCGACCCGGGTGACTACGCGGGCACCGGCGACTTCCCGACGCTCGACGCCGGCACGAGCTTCCCGTACACCCCGGTCGTCGCCGATGCCGAGAAGACCGCGAAGACCCCCGAGTGGCTCAACGACCCGACGCTGTACCACAACCGCGGCAACTCGACCTGGTCGGGCGAGTCGGTCACGTTCGGCGACTTCGACGGACTCGACGACCTCATGACCGAGCATCCGACCGTCGTCGACGGCTTCGTGAAGATCTACCAGGATTGGATCGACCTCGGCATCGACGGCTTCCGCATCGACACCGTCAAGCACGTGAACTTCGAGTTCTGGCAGCAGTGGAGCACGCAGGTGCTCGACTACGCGCACGCGCAGGGCAAGGACGACTTCTTCATGTTCGGCGAGGTGTACGACGCCGACCCGGTCAAGCTCGCGCCCTACGTGCGCGACACCGACATGAACTCGGTGCTCGACTTCACCTTCCAGTCCTCGGCCGTCAGCTACGCCTCCGGCAACTCCGCGAAGGGGCTGCAGTCGCTGTTCGCCGGCGACGACCGGTACACCACCCCCAGCTCGAGCGCGACGGCGCTGCCCACCTTCCTCGGAAACCACGACATGGGCCGGGTCGGCTCCTTCCTGCGGCAGACGGATGCTCCGCTGCAGCGCGACGAGCTCGCCCACGAGCTCATGTTCCTCACCCGCGGACAGCCCGTGGTCTACTACGGCGACGAGCAGGGCTTCACCGGCCCGGGCGGCGACAAGGACGCGCGCCAGACGCTGTTCGCCACGAAGGTCGACGAGTACGCGAACCAGAACCTCATCACCGGCGAGCAGGCCGGCTCGGTCGACCGGTACGACACGGACGCCCCGCTCTACCAGCACGTCGCGGCGCTCTCCGAGCTGCGCGCGGCCCACCCCGCGCTCGCCACCGGCGCGCAGATCGAGCGCTACGCGGCATCCGGACCCGGCGTGTACGCCTTCTCGCGCGTCGACACAGCCGACAAGGTCGAGTACCTCGTCGCGGTCAACAACGCCACCAGTGCGCAGACCGTCGAGCTCAGCACCCTCACCGCCGATGCGGCATACGACGTGGTCTACGGCGACGGGCAGCCGATCTCGACCGATGCCGGAGCCGCGACCACGATCACGGTGCCCGCCCTCTCGGCTGTGGTGTGGAAGGCGGATGCCGTCGTCACCGCTCCGGCAGAGGCCGCGCCGCTCACCCTCGCCGCACCGGCGGCGGGCGCGGGCGTGACCGGCCAGTCGCCGGTGCAGGCCGACATCGCCGATCAGTGGGCGCAGACCAGCTTCGCCTGGCGCGTCGTCGGCTCCGACGAGTGGCATGCGCTCGGCACCGCCGAAGACACCGAGCCGCGCGTGTTCCACGACATCCGCGGGCTCGCGAAGGGCACGCTGGTCGAGTACCGCGCGGTGACGACGGATGCCGCCGGGCACCACGCCGCGGCATCCACCTACGCCTCCGTCGGCAACGCTGTCGCGCTCGCCGCAACCGAGGAGCCCGAGTCGCCCATCGACATGGTCACCGTGCCGGGCAGCCTGAACTCCGAGATGGGCTGCGCCGGCGACTGGGACCCGGCCTGCGAGAAGGCCAAGCTCACCCTGCGCGCCGACGGCGTGTGGGCGGGCACCTTCGACCTGCCCGCCGGTGACTACGAGTACAAGGCTGCCGTGAACGGCAGCTGGGCGATCAACTACGGCGCGAACGGCGTGCCCGACGGGCCGAACGTCGCGATCACGCACACCGGCGGACCGATCACCTTCTACTTCGACCCGCGCACGAACATCGTGCAGTCCAGCGCCGAGGGTCCGATCGTGACGCTGCCGGGCTCCCTGCAGGACGAGCTCGGCTGCGCGGGTGACTGGGCGCCCGACTGCCTCGCCACGCTCATGGCCGACGGCGATCGCGACGGCGTATACGAGTTCACCACCGCCGATCTGCCCACTGGCGCCTACGAGGTGAAGGTGGCGCACGGCCTGAGCTGGGCCGAGAACTACGGCGCCGACGGGGTGCGCGACGGCGCGAACATCTCGTTCAGCGCCACCGAGGGCAAGGTCACCTCGTTCCGGTACACCCTCGCCACCCACGTGCTCGAGGTGACCGCTGATGACCCGCCGCTGCCCGGCACGGGGCAGCAGCAGGCTCAGTGGATCGACGAGACGACCATCGCCTGGCCAGCAGATCTCGGCGCGCCCGACCGGGCGGCGTACCAGCTGTACTCGGCATCCGACGCCTCGCTCGCCGTCGCCGACGGCGACGTGACCGGCGCCGAGCCGATCGCGCTCGAGCCGATCGACGGCGGACTCACCGCTGCGCAGAAGGAGCGCTTCCCGGCGCTGGCCGGCTACCTTGCGCTGCGTGTGCCGGAGGCGGATGCCGCGGCGCTGCTGCGCACGCAGCTCGCCGTCGCGCAGCGCGACACCGCGGGGGTGCTGACCGCCTACACCGGCGTGCAGATCGCGGGCGTTCTCGACGACCTCTACGCGGATGCCGTCGACGCGGCGAAGCTCGGCGTCACCTTCCGCGGGGTGAACCCCGACTTCCGGCTCTGGGCGCCCACCGCGCAGAGCGCGACCCTGCTCACCTGGAAGGCGGGCGCTTCGACAGGTTCCGCGGACCAGAGCACCGAACCGACCCGGCACGATGCGTCGTACGACGCAGCATCCGGCGTGTGGAAGGTCGCCGGCAAGAAGGCGCTGAAAGAGGCGGAGTACCTCTGGGAGGTCGTGGTCTACGCCCCCTCCACAGGCAAGATGGAGACCAACCTGGTGACCGACCCGTACTCGGTGGCGCTCACGACGGACTCCGAGCGTTCGGTCGCCGTCGACCTCACCGACAAGCGCTGGCAGCCGAAGGCGTGGTCGAAGACGAAGACGCCGGTCATCGACAAGCCCGTCGACCGCGCCATCTACGAGCTGCACATCCGCGACTTCTCGATCAGCGACGAGACGGTGCCCACCGCCGAGCGCGGCACCTATCGGGCGTTCACCCGCGACAGCGCGGGCACCGATCAGCTTCGGCAGCTGGCGGATGCCGGCATCAACACCGTGCACCTGCTGCCCTCGTTCGACATCGCGTCGATCGAGGAGGACCGCACCGCCCAGCGCGAGCCCGACTGCGACCTCGCGTCGTACGGCCCGGCCGATGACGCGCAGCAGGCCTGCGTGGCCGCGGTCGCCGATCAGGACGGCTTCAACTGGGGCTACGATCCGTACCACTACTCGGCCCCCGAGGGGTCGTACGCGGTCGATCCCGAGGGCGGTGCCCGCGTGGCGGAGTTCCGCTCCATGGTGGGAGCGCTGCACGGCATGGGGCTGCAGGTCGTGCTCGACCAGGTGTTCAACCACACCGCGGCATCCGGTCAGGCCGAGCGCTCGGTGCTCGACCGGGTCGTGCCCGGCTACTACCACCGCCTGAATGCGGCCGGAGCGGTCGAGACCTCGACCTGCTGTCAGAACGTCGCCACCGAGCACGCCGTCGCACAGAAGCTCATGGTCGACTCGCTCGTCACGTGGGCGCGCGCATACAAGGTCGACGGCTTCCGGTTCGACCTGATGGGCCACCACTCCACCGCGAACATGCAGGCGGCCCGCGACGCGCTCGACGCCCTCACCCTCGAGGACGACGGCGTCGACGGCAAGTCGATCTACCTGTACGGCGAGGGCTGGAACTTCGGCGAGGTCGCCGACAACGCGCTGTTCGAGCAGGCCACGCAGGGGCAGCTCGGCGGCACCGGCATCGGCACGTTCAACGACCGGCTGCGCGACGCCGTGCACGGCGGCAGCCCGGTCGACGGCGCGTCGACCTTCCGTCAGGGCTTCGGCACGGGGCTCGGCACCGACCCGAACGGCGATCCGATCAACGGCTCGACGGAGCAGGCGCTGGCCGACCTCGGGCACGAGACCGACCTGGTCAAGCTCGGGCTGGCCGGCAACCTGCGCGACTTCGCCTTCACCACCAGCGACGGCGAGCTGACCGCGGGGGAGGGCATCGACTACCGCGGGTCGCGCGCAGGCTACGCCGACCAACCCGACGAGGTGATCAACTACGTCGACGCGCACGACAACGAGACTCTGTACGATCTGTCGGTGCTGAAGCTCCCGGTCGACACGTCGATGGCCGATCGGGTGCGCATGAACACCCTGTCGCTCGCGACGGTCACGCTGTCGCAGTCGCCGTCGTTCTGGCACGCCGGTACCGAGCTGCTGCGCTCGAAGTCGCTCGATCGAAACAGCTACAACTCCGGCGACTGGTTCAATCGCATCGACTGGACCGGACAGGAGTCGACCTTCGGCTCAGGTCTGCCGATGGCGGCCGACAACGAGGGCAAGTGGGGCATCATGGCCCCGCTGCTCGAGAACCCGGCGCTCAAGCCGCAGGCGGCCGACATGGCGGCCGCCGAGGCCGGCGCCCTCGATCTGCTGCGAGTGCGCAGCGAGGTCGGGCTGCTGCGCCTCGGCTCGGCGGAACTGATCGAGCAGAAGGTCACGTTCCCGAACGGCGGCACGGATGCCGCGCCCGGCGTGATCATCATGCAGATCGACGATCTCGTCGGTGCGGACGCCGACCCGGCGCTCGACGGGGCGCTCGTCGTTTTCAACGCCTCGCCCGAGCCGATCACGGAGACCGTCGGAGGGCTCGCGGGCCGCGACTTCGCGCTCACCTCGGCTCAGGCGAACGGCTCGGATGCCGTCGTGAAGACGACGACGTGGGATGCCGCCACCGGCGCGGTGACAGTGCCTGCCCGCAGCGTCGCCGTGCTCGTCGACGACCAGCCCGGCAAGCGACTGCGCCCGTTCGGCGGCTGATCGGCAGCTGATCCGCGGCTGTCGCGAGACGCCCTCCGGTCCGAGGTGACGGGAGGGCGTCTCGTGCATCAGGGATGCCGGGCAGCATCCGTCCGCCGAGATAGTAGGGGACCCTAGTAATTGGTCGGTGTGCCGACTACCATGAACAGTGTGCCAAAGAAGGCGCAGAGGAGTGTCAGCACAATGACTCGTATGATCCCCCATTTCGTAGGCGGAAAGCCTGTTGAGAGCACCGGCGGGCGCGTCGCGGATGTCTTCGACCCCAGCACCGGGGCTGTGCATGCTCGGGTGCCGCTGGCGAGCGCCGATGAGGTGCGCGCCGTGATCGAGAATGCCGAGGCGGCGCAGCCCGGCTGGGCGGCGACCAACCCGCAGAAGCGCGCCCGCGTGCTCATGCGGTTCCTGCAGCTCGTGCATCGCGACATGGATGACCTGGCGCGCCTGCTCTCCAGCGAGCACGGCAAGACGTTCGACGACGCCAAGGGCGACATCCAGCGCGGCATCGAGGTGATCGAGTTCTGCATCGGCGCCCCGCATCTGCTCAAGGGCGAGTACTCCACCGCGGCCGGCACCGACATCGATGTCTACTCGCTGCGCCAGCCGCTCGGCGTCGTCGCCGGCATCACGCCGTTCAACTTCCCCGCGATGATCCCGCTGTGGAAGGCCGGCCCCGCGCTCGCCGCGGGCAACGCCTTCGTGCTCAAGCCCAGCGAGCGCGACCCCTCCGTGCCGGTGCGCCTGGCCGAGCTGTTCCTCGAGGCGGGTCTGCCCGCCGGCGTCTTCAACGTCGTGCACGGCGACAAGGAGGCCGTCGACACCCTCATCACCGACCCGCGCATCCGCGCGGTCGGCTTCGTCGGCTCGACCCCGATCGCCGAGTACATCTACACCACGGCATCCGCGCACGGAAAGCGCGCGCAGTGCTTCGGCGGCGCGAAGAACCACATGATCGTCATGCCCGACGCCGACCTCGACCAGGTCGCCGACGCGCTCATCGGCTCGGGCTACGGCTCGGCGGGCGAGCGCTGCATGGCCATCTCGGTCGCGGTGCCGGTCGGGCAGGAGACGGCGGATGCTCTCGCCGCCAAGCTCACCGAGCGGGTCGCCGAGCTGAAGGTCGGCCCCTCTCTCGCCGAGGGCGTCGACTACGGACCGCTCGTCACGAGCGCCGCGGTCGAGCGGGTCACCGGCTACATCCAGCAGGGCGTCGACGAGGGCGCCACGCTGCTCGCCGACGGCCGCGGCTTCACCGTCGAGGGCCACGAGGAGGGTTTCTACCTCGGACCCACACTGTTCGACCACGTCACCACTGACATGGCGATCTACCGCGAGGAGATCTTCGGACCGGTGCTCGTGATCGCCCGCGCGGCCGACTACGAAGAGGCGCTCGCGATGGCATCCGATCACGAGTTCGGCAACGGCGTCGCGATCTTCACCCGCGACGGCGACGCGGCTCGCGACTTCGTCGCGCGCGTGAACGTCGGCATGGTCGGCGTGAACGTGCCGATCCCCGTGCCGATCGCCTACTTCACCTTCGGCGGCTGGAAGCGCAGCGGCTTCGGCGATCTGAACCAGCACGGACCAGACGCATTCCGCTTCTACACGAAGACCAAGACGGTCACGAGCCGCTGGCCCACCCACGGCATCCGCGAGGGCGCCAGCTTCGTGATCCCCACCCTGCACTGACCCCGCTGATCACCCCGAGAGTCCCACAAGGAACGAAGAGATGACCACCGTCACCCACACCAGCGTCAGCGCCGAGGAGCGCGAGGCGATCCTCGGCGCCGTGCGCGACTTCGCCGAGACCGAGCTGGCGCCGCACGCCGCCGAGCGCGACGAGAAGCACCTGTTCCCCCGCGAGAGCCTGCACCGCGCCGGCGAGCTCGGCCTCGGCGGCATCTACGTGCGCGAGGACTTCGGCGGCACAGGCCTCGGCCGCGTCGACACCGTCGCGATCTTCGAGGAGCTCGCCAAGGGCGACCCGACCGTCGCCGCGTACATCTCGATCCACAACATGGTCGCCTGGATGATCGACACCTATGGCGACGAGACGCAGCGCGGCACCTGGCTGCCCGCGCTCACCTCGATGCAGGAGTTCGGCGGGTACTGCCTCACCGAGCCCGGCGTCGGGTCGGATGCCGCGAACCTCGCCACCAGCGCCACGCGCGACGGCGACGACTACCTGCTCACGGGTGTGAAGCAGTTCATCTCGGGCGCGGGCGAAGCCGGCGTCTACGTGGTGATGGCCCGCACGGGCGAGGCCGGCGCCAAGGGCATCAGCGCGTTCCTCGTGCCGGGTGATGCGGAGGGGCTCAGCTTCGGCGCCGAGGAGAAGAAGATGGGCTGGCACGCCCAGCCCACCCGTCAGGTGATCCTCGACGGCGTGCGCGTTCCGGCATCCGCCATGCTCGGCGACGAGGGTCGCGGCTTCGCGATCGCGATGTCGGCGCTCAACGGCGGCCGTCTCAACATCGCCGCCTGCTCGCTGGGCGGCGCGCAGTGGGCGCTCGACCGCGCGGTGCAGTACGTGCACGAGCGGGTCGCGTTCGGTGAGCCGCTCGCCGAGAAGCAGTCGATCCTGTTCACGATCGCCGACATGCGCACCGAGCTGCAGGCCGCGCGCCTCATGGTGCGCGACGGTGCTCAGGCCGTTGACGAGAAGGCGCCCGACGCCACGATGCGCTGCGCGATGGCGAAGCGCTTCGCGACGGATGCCGGATTCGACGTCGCCAACAAGGCCCTTCAGCTGCACGGCGGCTACGGCTACCTTCAGGACTACGGGATCGAGAAGGTCGTGCGCGATCTGCGCGTGCACCAGATCCTGGAAGGGACGAACGAGATCATGCGACTCATCGTCGGACGCGAGATGCTGCGCCCCGCCGGCTCGGTTTCGATGCGGAGCGCATCATGACGCGCATCGCCTTCCTCGGCCTCGGCCACATGGGCCTGCCGATGGCGAAGAATCTCATCGCCGCCGGTCACGAGGTGCGCGGCTTCGACGTCGTGCCCGCCGCGGTCGAGGCCGCGGCCGCCGCCGGAGTGCCGGTCGCCTCGTTCGGGGTGGATGCCGTGGCGGATGCCGACGTCGTCATCACCATGTTCCCCGCCGGGCATCACGTGATCTCCGCGTACCAGAACGAGCTGCTGGGCGCCGCGAAGCCGGGCACGCTGTTCATCGAGTCGTCGACGATCGCGGTCGACGAGGCCCGCACGGCGCACGCGCTGGCCGTCGAGGCCGGGCACCGCAACGTCGACGCGCCGGTGTCGGGTGGCGTCGTCGGCGCCGAGAACGGCACGTTGGCGTTCATGGTCGGCGGCTCCGACGAGGACTTCGCCGAGGCGCTGCCGCTGCTCGAGGCGATGGGCAAGCGCATCGTGCACTGCGGAGGCCCCGGTCTCGGGCAGGCCGCGAAGGTGTGCAACAACATGATCCTCGGCATCTCGCAGATCGCGGTCGCCGAGGCGTTCGTGCTGGGGGAGCGGCTCGGGCTCGAGCATCAGGCTCTGTACGACGTCGTCTCGCAGGCGTCGGGGCAGTGCTGGGCGCTCACGACGAACTGCCCCGTGCCCGGTCCGGTGCCGACGAGCCCCGCGAACCGCGACTACCAGCCCGGCTTCGCCGGCGCGCTCATGGCGAAGGACCTCGGGCTCGCGCTGCAGGCGATCGACGGCACAGGAACGGACGCTCGCATGGGCCGCCTGGCGCAGGAGATCTACGCCGCATTCGCCGCCGGCGAGGGCCGCACCCGCGACTTCTCCGGCATCATCACCGACATCCGCGACGCCGGCTGACCCTGCGCGCTATCACATCGGGCCGCTCACGGCGCCCGGCGGTCTACGCGGCTGGAATACTGGAGGTGCCGCAGAGTCGCGGCTGAGGGGAGAGGCTGATGGCCGAGTACGAGACGATCATCGTCGAACAGCGAGGACGGGTGGGCTGGATCACCCTCAACAGGCCGCAGGCGCTCAACGCGCTGAACGCCCAGGTCTCCGAGGAGGTCGCTGCGGCGGCATCCGCCTTCGACGCCGACGACAGCGTCGGCGCGATCGTCGTGACCGGCTCCGAGAAGGCCTTCGCCGCCGGCGCCGACATCAAGGAGATGGAGTCGAAGACCGCGGCAGAGATGCTCGACACCGACCACTTCGGTGCCTGGAGCGCATTCGCCGCCGTGCGCACCCCCGTGATCGCCGCCGTGTCCGGCTACGCGCTCGGCGGAGGATGCGAGCTCGCGATGATGTGCGACATCATCCTCGCCGCCGACAACGCCACCTTCGGGCAGCCCGAGATCAACCTCGGCGTCATCCCCGGGATGGGCGGCACACAGCGCCTCATCCGCGCGGTCGGGTTCTACAAGGCCGCCGAGATGATCCTCTCCGGCCGGCTCATCAAGGCCGACGAGGCCGAGCGCATCGGGCTCGTCTCGCGCGTGGTGCCGGCAGCCGAGCTGCTCGACGAGACGACCAAGCTCGCCGAGACCATCGCGGAGAAGTCGCTGCCGTCCCTGTACGCCGCGAAGACCGCACTGGATGCCGCCATGGAGACCTCGCTCGCCGACGGCCTCGCGCACGAGAAGCAGGCCTTCGCCGCCCTGTTCGACACCGCGGATCAGAAGGAGGGGATGGCCGCTTTCCGGGAGAAGCGCCCCCCTCACTTCCAGCATCGATGAGCGGCGTGATCGACGTGCTGCCCGACGACACCGACCTGACGCTGCCGGAAGACGACCGTCGCGAACTCGTCGAGTGGACGGTCGCGTGCGCCGAGCGGATGCTGCCGCTGTTCCTCGACGAGCGGCCCGACGACGTCCGCCCGCAGGAGGCGCTGGAGGCCGCGCAGGCGTTCGTGCGCGGCGAGCTGGGCATCGACGAGGTGCGCGAGCGCGCCTTCGCGTGTCATGCCGCCGCCCGGGATGCGCGGGGCGCGGGCGCGATCGCCGCGGCCCGGGTGTGCGGACAGGCCGCCGCCGTCGCGCACATGGCGGGTCACGCACGGCAGGTGCCGCGGCACACCGCCAAGGCGTTCCCGCACGACCGCTCCCGCCGTGACGAGGAGCTCGCCTGGCAGCGGATGCGGGTGCCCGCCCGCTTCGACCACTACGTCTACGAGGGCGACTAGCCCGCTGGGGTCAGCCGCGCAGCTCGTCGAGCGCCTTCGTCTGCTCGTCGTCGAGTTCAGCTGAAGCGGGCGCTGATCGCGTCGTTGCGCTCCGTGATCACGCCGATGAGGTGCCGCCGCATGACCAGCGCGTCGACGACGCGGCCGAGCGGCCCGAACGGCGAGCGGAAGTCGATGGTGTCGCGCATGAGGGTTCCTGCGGCATCCGGAAGGAACTCGTGCGTGTGCAGGAACGCCCCGAATGGGCCGTGCACCTGACGGTCGCGGAAGCGGTGCGGGCGGTCGACGTCGAACACGACCGAGGTGAGGTGGAAGCGGATGCCGAAATGCCGGGCGCTCCAGGTGATCTCATCGCCCTCGCCGAGGCGGCCCGACGGGATGCTTCCGACCACCCGCTCGCCGCGGGAGCTCTGGGACTGCAGGTGCAGGTCGACCTCGAGCGATACGTCGAAGACGTCCTCGGGCGGCGCGGGGATCACCCGCTCGAGCACGAACGACGCCATCAGAGCGGGTCGGGAGTCGGGCGGGGGTCGGTGAAGTCGCCGGCGTTGCGGCGCAGCCGGGCGACGACGCCGACGAGGGCAGCGGCATCCTCGGCGTTCACGCCAGGGCTGCGGAAGACGTCGGTGTTGAGGGCGAGCGTCGCCCGCTCGACGAGGTCGCGCCCCGCGTCGGTGAGGGTGAGCAGGGCGGCGCGGCCGTCATGCGGATGCGGGTCGCGGGTGACGAGTCCGTCGCGCACGAGCCGCTCGGCGGTGCTGGTCAGGCTGGTGGCGTGCACCTGCAGGCGCGCGACCACGCTCGACAGCGGCAGGGTGCCGGTGCGGCTGAACGCCAGCAGGCGCAGCACCTCGTACCGGGCGAAGCTGAGCTTGAACGGCTTCAGCGAGGCGTCGACCCGGGCGAGCAGCAGCTGCTGCGCCCGCATGACCGAGGTCACGACGGCCATGCCGTCGGCGGCATCCGTCCACCCGTGCGCGAGCCACTGGCGCTTCGCCTCGGCGAGCGGATCGATCGGAAGAGGACGGGGGCGGGCCATGCAGACAGGCTACCGGGAGCGGTCGAATCGCGATCGGCACAAGAAACTGAGTACCGTAGTAGATGACATTCGATCTCAGCAGGTGCAGCCCGACTAAGATCGACACTGGCGTGAGGAGATGTCGATGAAGATCTACGTCCTGGTGAAGGAAGTGCCCGACACCTACGGTGACCGCAAGCTCGATCTCGAGACCGGACTGGCCGATCGTGCGGCCGGCGACGTGGTGCTCGATGAGATCACGGAGCGCGCTCTCGAGGTCGCGCTGGCCTATGCCGACAAGAACGCCGGCACCGAGGTCGTGGCCCTGTCGATGGCGCCGGAGAGCTCGACGGCATCCGTCCGCAGGGCGCTCGCGATCGGCGCAGCATCCGCCGTGCACATCGCCGATGAGGAGCTGCGTGGTGCCGACCTCGGCCTGACCGCTGAGACGCTCGCCGCTGCGATCCGTCGCGGCGCGCCCGACCTGGTCATCACCGGAAACCTCTCCACCGATGGCTCTGGCGGCATGATCCCCGCGATGCTCGCCGAGCACCTCGGCTACGCGCAGGCGACTGCGCTGAGCGCGGTCGAGATCTCGGCCGACAAGGTCGCCGGCACCCGCGCGGCCGACGCCGGCGCGCAGGAGGTCACCGCACCGCTGCCCGCTGTGATCTCGATCACCGAGGCGCTGCCCGATGCGCGCTTCCCGAACTTCAAGGGCATCATGGCGGCCAAGAAGAAGCCGCTCGAGGTGCTCTCTCTCGCCGATCTCGGCGTCTCGGCCGACCCCGCCGCTGCACCGCGCACCATCATGACGACGGTGGCCGAGAAGCCGCCGCGGGCCGCGGGCGTCAAGATCACCGACGAGGGCGACGCCGGCGCCCAGCTCGTCGAGTTCCTCGTGCAGAACAGGCTGGTGTGACATGGCGTACCCCGCGAACCCGATCCTCGTGCTTGTCGACGTCGACCCCTCGGGCGGCGCCGCCAGCAGCACCGCGGCGCTGATCGGCGCCGCATCCACCATCGGCGCCCCGGTCGCGCTGATCGTAGGCGGCAGCCAGGCGGCGACGGATGCTGCGGCATCCGCCGGCGCGCAGGTCGTGCTGACCGCATCCGGCGACGCGTCCGCGCTCACCGTGCCGATCGTCGACGCGCTGCAGGCCGCGTACCGCCAGGTACAGCCGGATGCCGTGCTCATCTCGAACTCGATCACCGGGCGCGATGTCGCCGGGCGCTTCGCGGTGCGCGAGAAGCTCGCCGTCTCGGTCGACGCGATCGGCGTCTCCCGCGATGACGAGGGCGTCGTGGCGCACCACTCCGTCTACGGCGGCGCGTACCTGACCGACTCGGCGCCCACCTTCGGCGCCCCTGTCATCACGGTCCGTCAGGGCGCGGTCGACACCCGCGCCGAGGCCGCGACCCCCGCGGTCGAGGAGCTCGCCGTGACGGCATCCGGTGCTGCCGCGGCATCCGCCGGTGAGATCGCCGCTGTCGAGGCCACCTCGTCGCGCCCCGAGCTGCGGGGTGCGTCGAAGGTCGTCTCGGGCGGCCGCGGGCTCGGCTCGAAGGAGCAGTTCGCGCTCGTCGAGCAGCTGGCCGACGCCCTCGGTGCCGCGATCGGCGCCTCGCGCGCCGCGGTCGACGCCGGGTACATCCCGTACGCGCACCAGGTCGGGCAGACCGGCGTCTCGGTCTCACCGCAGCTGTATGTCGCGCTCGGCATCTCGGGTGCGATCCAGCACCGCGCGGGCATGCAGACCGCCAAGACGATCGTCGCCATCAACAAGGACGGCGAGGCCCCGATCTTCGACATCGCCGACTTCGGCATCGTGGGCGACCTGTTCACGGTCGTGCCGCAGGTGATCGAGGCGCTCGAAGCGCGGAAGAAGTAACCATGCCAGAGCGGATGCTGCGCCGCGGCCTGCCGCGCGTGAAGGGCGGGGAGCCCTGGCCTCCCGCCGTTGTGGTCGAGGCTGCTGACGAGTCCGTCGCGGCGGCTGCTGCGCCGAGTGCACCGGTTGCCGCCGAGAGCACGGCTCGCGAGCGCGCGGATGCCGTCCCGTCGACGACAGGCGGCGCACTCGCGGATGCTCCGCAGGAGCAGTCCGCTGCACCGGCAGCATCCGCCGCGGCGCCTGCATCCGCCGCGTCCGCCGGCGCGTCCCTGCGCCGCGGGCTTCCGCGCGTGAAGGGCGGGGAGCCCTGGCCTCCGGCCGGAGCATCCGCCGCATCCGCTGACTCCACCGTCGCCGCGAGTGCACCGATTCTCGCCGAGAGCACGGGTTCTTCGCGCACGGATGCCGTGCCGTCGACGACGACCCGTGCAGTCGAGGATGCTGCCGCATCCGCCACCGCACCCGCGCCCGCAGCCACTGCGCAGGCACCCGCCGCACCGGCCGCTGGCGCCACTGCCGTGCGCCGCGGACTCCCGCGCGTCGCCGGGGGCGACCCGTGGCCGCCCGCCGGCATCGCGCCCGTCGTCGTCGCCGTCACCCCGTCGGCCGACACACCAGATGTCGGACCGATATCGGCATCTGGTCCGACATCTGGCGTGTCGGCCCCCGAAGTGGATGCTGCCGCAGCCGCACCCCTCGCACCCGCACAGGCCGCGACCTCGGCATCCGCCGCGAGCACCGTCGCAGCCCCCACCGGCCCCGACGTCTCCACCCCGCTGCGCGTCCGCCGCACGGTCTGGCAGGGTACGGCTCCGCGGCACGGCGCCCCCGAGCCGGAGCGCTCCCGCCTGCGTCCGACCTGGACCCAGGCCATCGCCGGGCTGCTCGGCGCCGCCGGGCTCGGCATCATCGGCCTCTCCGCGATCGCCTTCGTGCGCTGGTTCCTCAGCGTCGACTTCATGCAGGACTTCCTGGCGGCGTTCCCCGGTGAGTACGAGCCGGCCGTGCACGTCGAGCCGGGCTTCGCCCCGTGGGTGGGCTGGCAGCACTTCTTCAACATGTTCCTGATGGTGCTGATCATCCGCTCGGGTCTTCGGGTGCGCTCCGAGAAGCGGCCGACCGTGTTCTGGACGTCGCGCCGCGATGCGAAGAGCAAGATCAGCCTGACGCTGTGGTTCCACCAAGCCCTCGACCTGCTCTGGATCATCAACGGCGTGACCTTCGTGATCCTGCTGTTCGCGACCGGCCACTGGGCGCGCATCGTGCCAACCAGCTGGGAGGTCATCCCCAACGCGATCTCGGCAGGGCTGCAGTACGTGTCGTTCGACTGGCCCGCCGAGAACGGCTGGAACAACTACAACAGCCTGCAGCAGCTCGCCTACTTCGTCACCGTGTTCATCGCGGCGCCGCTCGCGGTCGTCACCGGCTTCCGCATGTCGGGGCTGTGGCCCAAGAACGCCGAGAAGCTGTCGAAGGCGTACCCGGTCGAGTGGGCGCGGGCCGTGCACTTCCCGGTGATGCTGTACTTCGTGGCGTTCATCATCGCGCACGTCGCGCTGGTGTTCCTCACCGGCATGCTCGGCAACCTGAACCACATGTTCGCCTCGCAGCAGTCCGACAGCTGGCTCGGGTTCTGGCTGTTCGTCGCGGCCGTCGCGGTGATCGCCGGTGGCTGGTTCGCCGCGCGCCCGCTGGTGCTGGCGCCGATCGCGAAACTGTTCGGGCAGGTCTCCGGGCGCTGACGCGGGATTCCGCAAGAGCAAGAAGCGGGTTTCTTTCTGCGTCATGAGGCGCGATCCACTCCGATTCCTTCCGTCCGCGTCACTAGTCTGAGCGGAACGCAAGGCCGTGCCCCCGCACGGCCGCCGACCCGGCGTCGCCGCCGGAGGGAAGGATCGCAGTGTCGCAGATCGGAATAGTCGAAGAAGGGCCGGACGAGGCGCGCGTCGCCGCGACCCCAGCCACGGTGAAGACGCTGCTCGGCCTGGGCTACGACGTCGCCGTCGCTGCGGGAGCGGGCGCCCGCGCCTCGTACCCCGACGACGCGTACGCCGAAGCGGGCGCGCGCGTGGTCACCGCCGAGGAGGCGTGGGCGAGCGGCATCGTCCTGAAGGTGAATGCACCGACGGATGCCGAGATCACCCGCCTGACCGACGGGGCGACCATCGTCGCGCTGCTTTCGCCGGCGCTGCGGCCCGACCTCGTCGAGAAGCTCGGCCAGCGCGGCATCACCGCGATCGCGCTCGATGCCGTGCCGCGCATCTCCCGCGCCCAGTCGATGGACGTGCTCAGCTCGATGGCGAACATCGCCGGCTATCGTGCCGTCGTCGAGGCGGCGAACGAGTTCGGCCGGTTCTTCACCGGCCAGGTCACCGCCGCGGGCAAGGTGCCGCCGGCGAAGGTGCTCGTCGCGGGCGCCGGCGTCGCCGGTCTCGCCGCGATCGGCGCGGCATCCAGCCTCGGCGCGATCGTGCGCGCGACCGACCCGCGCCCCGAGGTCGCCGACCAGGTGTCGTCGATCGGCGGCAGCTATCTGCCGGTCGACGTCGAGGTCGAGAAGTCGACCGACGGCTACGCCAAGGCCACCAGCGCCGACTACGACCGCCGCGCCGCCGAGATCTACACCGAGCAGGCGGCCGACGTCGATGTCATCATCACCACCGCGCTGATCCCCGGGCGTGCCGCACCGCGCCTCATCACGGCATCCGACGTCGCCCTCATGAAGCCGGGCAGCGTGATCGTCGACATGGCCGCAGCGCAAGGTGGCAACGTCGAAGGATCCGTCGCGGGCCGGCGCATCGTCACCGACAACGGCGTGATCATCCTCGGATACACCGACCTCGCCTCGCGCCTGGCGACCCAGGCGTCGCAGCTGTACGGCACCAACGTCGCGAACCTCGTCGCCCTGCTCACCCCCGGCAAGGACGGCACGCTCGCGATCGACTTCGACGACGTCGTGCAGCGCTCGGTCACGGTCGTGCGCGACGGCGAGATCACCTGGCCACCGCCTCCCGTGCAGGTCGCCGCGGCTCCGGCGGCATCCGCCCCCGCCGCGCCCGTCGTGGCACCCGTGAAGAAGACGATGAGCGCCGGCCGAAAGGCCGCCCTCATCGGCATCGGCGTGCTGGCGCTGTTCCTCGTGAACCTGTTCGCCCCGGCCCCGCTGCCGCAGCACTTCACGGTGCTGATGCTTTCGGTCGTGATCGGCTTCTACGTGATCGGCAAGGTGCACCACGCACTGCACACCCCGCTGATGTCGGTCACCAACGCGATCAGCGGTGTGATCGTCGTCGGCGCGATGCTGCAGATCACCGATTCCAATCCCGTCGTGCAGGTGCTGGCCGCCGTCGCGGTGCTCGTCGCCAGCATCAACATCTTCGGAGGCTTCGCCGTGACCCGCCGCATGCTCGCCATGTTCTCTCTCGGCAACTCGGCGAAGGGCGGCCACAAGTGACCGTCGACGCTCTCGCCGGGGCCGCGTACATCGTCGCCGCCCTGCTGTTCATCCTCAGCCTCGCCGGGCTCAGCCGGCACGAGTCGGCCCGCGCGGGTGTCGTCTACGGCATCACCGGCATGGCGATCGCGCTCATCGCGACGATCGCCCTCACCGTCGCCGACGCGTGGGGTGGCTCGGGTTCGGTGCTCGGGCTCAGCCTGCTCGCCGTCGCCGTGATCATCGGTGCGGCGATCGGCCTGTGGCGGGCGCGCGTCGTGCAGATGACCGGGATGCCGGAGCTCATCGCGCTGCTGCACAGCTTCGTCGGTCTCGCCGCAGTGCTGGTCGGCTGGAACGGCCACCTCGCCCATCCCGAGATCGCCGCCGAGCTCGCCGGCATCCACAACGCCGAGGTCTTCATCGGCATCTTCATCGGCGGCGTGACCTTCACCGGGTCGATCGTCGCGTACCTGAAGCTGTCGGCGCGCATCTCGTCGCGACCGCTCATGCTGCCGGGCAAGAACGCGCTGAACCTGCTCGCCCTCGCCGCGTTCCTGGCGCTCACGGTCTGGTTCGTCATCGACCAGCAGCTGTGGCTGCTGATCGCGGTGACGGTGCTGTCGTTCGCGCTGGGCTGGCACCTGGTGGCATCCATCGGCGGTGGCGACATGCCCGTGGTCGTCTCGATGCTGAACAGCTACTCGGGCTGGGCGGCCGCCGCGGCCGGCTTCCTGCTGAACAACGACCTGCTCATCGTCACCGGTGCGCTGGTCGGATCGTCGGGTGCCTACCTGTCGTACATCATGTGCAAGGCGATGAACCGGTCGTTCCTGTCGGTGATCGCCGGCGGCTTCGGCATCGTCGCCTCCGCCTCGGGTGACGAGGAGCACGGCGAGCATCGGGAGGTCACGGCGGATGCTGCCGCATCGATGCTGACCTCGGCCAAGAGCGTCGTGATCACTCCCGGCTACGGCATGGCCGTCGCCCAGGCGCAGTACCCGGTCGCCGAGCTCGTGTCGAAGCTGCGCGACAGGGGAGTGGATGTGCGCTTCGGCATCCACCCGGTCGCCGGCCGCCTGCCGGGACACATGAACGTGCTGCTCGCCGAGGCGAAGGTGCCGTACGACATCGTGCTCGGCATGGACGAGATCAACGACGACCTGGCCTCCACCAGCGTCGTGCTGGTGATCGGCGCGAACGACACTGTCAACCCGGCCGCCGCGGAGGACCCCGGCAGCCCCATCGCCGGCATGCCGGTGCTGCGGGTGTGGGAGGCCGAGAACGTGATCGTGTTCAAGCGCTCGATGGCCGCCGGCTACGCGGGCGTGCAGAACCCGCTGTTCTTCCGCGAGAACGCGCAGATGCTGTTCGGTGACGCCAAGGAGCGCGTGGAGGACATCATCAAGGCGCTGTGACGCGGGCGTCGCTCGCCCCGCATGCCGGCACCTGACCGTCGATGCCCCCTCTCAGCGACGACGCCCCCTCTCAGCTACGTGAATGAGAGGGGGCGTCGGTAGCCAGAGGGGGCCTCGGCGGGGAGAGAGGGCTCAGCGCACGAAGCGCACCTCGGTGAGCGTCTCGCCGAGGAACGGCTCGGTGTGGCTGGCGCCGTCGAGGGCGAAGCCGTTGCGGGTGTAGAACCGGTGCGCGCGGGGGTTGTCCTCGGCGACCCACAGATACAGCGGCTCGTCGGTCTCGACGGCCGCGTCGAACAGCCTCTGCCCGATGCCGGTGCTGTGCCAGGCCTCGAGCAGGTAGATGAAGTACAGCTCGCGGAACGCGGGGGCATCCTTATCGCGGGCGGGTCCTGAGCCGACGAAGCCGACGATCTCGCCGTCGACGAGCGCCGCGCTCATCTTGAAGTCGGGGCCCTGTGCGGCCCAGTGGGTCCACAGCTCCGCCATGCGCCGGGGGGAGACCCTCTCGAGCGCGGCCTTGCTGATCAGGTGGTCGTAGGTCTCGTGCCAGCACTGCGCGTGCACGCGACCCAGAGCCTCCGCGTCCACATCGCGGACCGGACGGACGATGATCTCGGGCTGGGCTTCGGCGCTCATGCCGCGACTCTACGCGCGCACGCGCCAGGCAGGAAATCGGGCGGCGCCTCTGTAGAAATACGCCAACCGTGTTGGGGCATCCGTCGTGGATCGCTACCATCGCTGAACGTGAACGTGATCTGGCGCACCCTCCTCATCATCTGGCAGGCCCGCCGGCGCGTGCGCCGCGGCGAGACCCTCGAGCCCACGGCGATCGGCCGCATCCGCCTCACCACGCTGCCCACCGACCTCGACATCCTGCGGCACATGAACAACGGCCGGTACCTGTCGCTGTTCGACCTAGGCCGGTGGGACCTGCTGATCCGCACCGGCCTGTTCGACGCGATGAAGTCGCGCGGCTGGTACGCGGTGGTCTCGAGCGAGACGGTCACGTTCCGCAAGTCGCTCGAGCTGTGGCAGCGCTTCGACATCGAGTCGCGGTTCACCGGCCACGACGACCGCGCGCTGTTCATGGAGCACAGGGTGGTTGTCGACGGCGAGGTGTACGCGCGGGTGATCGTGCGGGCACGGATGCTGCGCCGCACCGGCGGCACGGTGCCGCACGACGAGCTGTTCGCCACCCTGGGCCGCCCGGAGGGCGTGCCCGACATCGACGAGTGGATCCACGACTGGGCGGCGGCATCCGCTCTGCCCTCGACGACGAAGCCGGCGCCGAGCGTCTGGGCCTGACGAGCTGGGCCGGACTGCCCTGGTCTGACTGCCCGGGCCCGGCACGGGCGCACGATAGCCTGAGCGCGTGAAGGCGATCCTCGTGTCGGCCGGCCGTGTGCTGTGGCGGCACTGGCCCGCGCTCGCGGCCTGGTATCTCGCCGGCATCCTGGCCCGGTACTGGTTGGTAGCGCTCGCCGGATTCGTCGGCGCCTACTCCTCCGTCGGCGGGCTGATGATCCTGCCGCTCGCGGTGCTCGCGCGGCTGATCAGCATGGTCGGGATGCTGCTCGTGCTGCGCGACGGGCTGCGCTCGCTGCAGGCGGTCGCCCCGCTGCCCGAGTCTGCCGCCGAACGCCGGCGCACCTTCATCACGGCGCTGCTGGCGAGCATCCTGCCGTTCTTCGCGGTTTACACGGCGCAGGGTCTGCTCAATGAGGATGTGCGCGGCTACGCGCTGCGCGCGCTGGCGAAGAGCACCGAGGAGATCCTCTCGACGGTCGGTACGGATCGGGAGTTCGACCCGGGCGACAACGTGCTCGAGCTGTCGCTGAACATCTGGACGCTCACGATCATCGTCGTCGCGTTCGCGGCGCGCTGGGCGTGGGGGCGCTGGTCGGCGAAGCTGCCCAAGGCGCTGTCGCTGCTCGCGGTGTACTGCGAGGTCGTCTGGGTGTTCATCGCCGCGATCCTCATCAAGGACCTCGCCGACACGGCGAACTCGTGGGTCGGCTCGCGGATGGCGCTGGTGTGGGTGGCGGATGCCCGTGAGCAGCTGTCGGCCTGGGTGGCGCCGTTCGTGTGGCTCGGTGACGGCATCGCCTGGCTGCTGACGCAGGCGGGCCCCGTGCTCATCGCGCCGCTGGCCTGGCTGACGGTGGCCGGTGTCGTCTACGGTCAGGCGATCGTGGCCGAGAAGCTGACCCTGCAGCACCGGCTGATCGACGAGATGCGCGAGCGGGCGGCGAAGGTGCCGAACCCGGTGATGCGCCGGCTGCGCGACCTCGGCACCGAGCTGGGCTCGCGGTTCCTGCCGATCTGGCGGGCGTTCCTGCTGATGTGGCGGGCCGGCCCCGTCATCATCACCTCGTACGCGGCGCTGTACACCCTGCTGATCGTCGGGCAGTCGTGGCTGCGCTTCGGGCTCAGTCGTGCGGTCGGCCCGCACGACTTCTACGAGTTCTGGGTGGTGTTCGGCCCGGCGATCTACGCCATCCCGCCGCTGATCATCGAGCCGATCCGCCTCGCGCTGATCGCGGGCGCCTACGACACGACGTTCGGGATGCTGCGGCGTGCGCAGGATCGTCGGACGGATGCCGCCGCCCCGACCACGGTGGAGGAGGCGGATGCCGCCGCGATCAGGGCCGCCGCCGGAGCCCTGCCGATCGCGTCGCCCGCCGCGCCGGATCAGGCCGCAAGGGATCAGGGTTCGACGGTGAAGCGCACGAACCTCGACTCCGCGTACAGTGGCTCGATCACGACCCAGTAGGGCCCTTCGGCGTCGTCGGGAACGACGAACGGCAGGATCAGCTGGTACGGATCGGCGGTCTCGCCCTCGAGCGTGGGCACGCAGCTGTCGGGCTCGTCCGCGTTCCACAGCAGTCCGAGCTCACCGCGGGCGCTCTCCCACACCCGCCCGGTGCTCTGCTCGATGAGCGTCGGCGTCCAGCAGGTGGGAGCCTTCTTCTCGCGCGGTGTCACGTCGACGCCGACCAGCACGAGCTGTACGTCGTCGGGCATGTCGAGCCCGGTGGTGTCGGTGATGATCCTCGCCTTCACGGGACCCCACGTCGCGCCTTCGAGCTCGACCGTGCCGGACTTCCCCGGCTCGACGGCGTAGAGCGGTTTGCCCGAGTCGGGGTAGGCGTATTTCCACTCCCACCAGGCCGCGCCGCCGAAGGTCGCGGGCACGAGCACGGCCAGCGCGATGAGCGCGATCGCGTTGCGCCGCCACCATCCCCGCTGCGCCGCCATCAGTCCGCCCAGCCGATCTCGTCGAGCACGACCTCGTCTTCCACGGCGAGTTCGCCGAGGTCGACGGTCACCGCGATGATGCCGTCGGCATCGTCGGTGTCGTGCCACGAGAGCACGATCTCGGCGCTGTCGTCGATCGCGTCCTCGGCGACCTCGAAGGCGACGCTGCCGTGGCGGGGGACGCCGGTGATCAGGCGGAGGTTGTCGCCGGTCTCGCCGCGTTCGGTCGCCGTGTAGGTGCGCTCGCCGACGCGCAGCTGCGTGTGCAGCAGGGCGCCGGTCTGGCTCTGCGCCGCCGCGGCATCGAGGTCGACGATCACCCAGGTGCCCTCGGCTCGCCAGTCGTCACCGTCGGTCACGGAGCGCGCGACATGCACGTCGGTGACCGTCGCGATGAGGTTGCGGGCGGCGGCCCGCTCGCCGATCGCCGCGTGCGTCACGAAGCTGTCGTAGATCGCGTCATCGGGCTTCTGCAGCTGGGTGATGCCCCAGGCGACGATCACGAGGGCGAGGGAGAGGGCCCAGGGGAGGGACGCGCGCAGGATGCGGCGCAGGCGGGGCGGGGCAGCATCCGTCTTCGTCTTGGGATCGGATGCCGTGCGCCCGACGCTCTCGGGAGGGACCGGGACGGTCACGGTGCGTCCTCCTCGGGGATCTCGTCGACCGTCACAGTGACGTAGGCGCCGGTGCGCACGTCGGTGAAGTAGTCGCCGCGCTGCACGAACGAGCCGACGTAATGGGTCGAGTCTGGCAGCACCACGCGGATCTCGTCGCCGGGGCTGACGGCGCTCTCGTCGATCAGCCAGGCCACGCGCACCCGGGTCGGCACGCCGGGCTGGAACTCGAGCACGTTGCTGCCGTCGATCGTGCGGACGACGTCGAGGTTGTCGAGCTGCACCCCGTCGACGCCGATGCCGCGCATGGTGTCGGGGGAGCGGGCGAGCCGTGGTGCTGTGAATTCGTTGGTCACGTCGAGCACGACCACAAGGGTGCGCTGGCCGGGTTCGGGGGCGAATCCGGTGCCGCGCACCTCTCCGCCGACGCCCGCGCTGACCACGGCCATGTCGAGCTGCGAACCGGTGTAGTGCTCGCCTGCCGAGATCTCGGCCGGCTTCGGCTGCGGTGCGGGAGCGAGTCCGCCGAACGCGGCGGTCGCGCCGAGGAGGATCGCGCCGATGCCGGTGATGATCCAGCCGGTGGGAACCCGGTCGGCCGCCTTCTTCGCCCACGCGACGGTCCACGCCTCGGATGCGGCGCGGTCGGCCGCGCCCGCGGCATCCGCCTCGTCGTTCTCCCCCACGGCATCAGCATAGGGCCGTGTTCGCGCGCCACCCGCGGAATCGCGCGCTCGTCGTGGGTTCGCGTGCATAGGCTGGACGCATGCCAGAGCAGCCGTCCGCAGCAGGGGCGCGTCTCGCCGACGCGGCCGTCGAACTCGCACACCGGTGGGTGCATGAAGCGGCATCCGTCGAGGTCGACCCGGCCGCTGAGCGGCTGGCGGGAGTGCTGCACGACCCGAACGGACTGCCGTTCACCCTCGGCTTCGTCGACGGAGTCATGCGGCCCGAGAGCATGGGCGCGGCGGCATCCAACCTGCACCGGGTCGCACCGCTCGCGCCCGAGTTCCTGCCCTGGTATCTGCGCGGCATCGTGCGCGTCGGCGGGGGCATCGCCCCGGTGCTGCCGGTGCCCACCGTGCCGATCGCCCGCCGTGTGCTGCGCGAGATGGTCGGGCACCTCATCGTCGACGCCCGCCCCGACAAGCTCGGGCCGGCGCTGGAGAAGATCCGCGAAGGCGGATCGCGACTGAACCTCAACCTGCTCGGTGAGGCGGTGCTCGGCGAGAGCGAGGCGCAGCGGCGCCTCGACGGCATCCACGAGCTCATCCGCCGCGACGACGTCGACTACGTCTCGGTCAAGGTCTCGGCGATCATGAGCCGTATCTCGATGTGGGCCTTCGACGACGTGGTGGAGGCCGTGGTCGAGCGCCTGACACCTCTCTATCTGACCGCCTCGCGCGACCGGACGTTCATCAACCTCGACATGGAGGAGTACAAGGACCTCGATCTGACGATCGCGGTGTTCACCCGCATCCTCGAGGATCCGCGGCTGAAGGACCTCGAGGCCGGCATCGTGCTGCAGGCCTACCTGCCCGACGCGCTGCCCGCCCTGCGCGAGCTCACCGCGTGGGCGCGCGAGCGCGTCGACCACGGCGGGGCTCCGATCAAGGTGCGGCTCGTCAAGGGCGCGAACCTCGCGATGGAGAAGGTGGATGCCGTCATGCACGGCTGGCCGCAGGCCCCGTACGGCTCCAAGCTCGACACCGACGCGAACTACCTGCGCTGCCTCGACTTCGCCCTCGACTCCCGCAACGCCGAAGCCGTGCGCATCGGCGTCGCCGGTCACAACCTGTTCGACATCGCGTACGCCTGGCTGCTCGCCGGGGAGCGGGAGGTGCGCGAATCGGTCGAGTTCGAAATGCTGCTGGGCATGGCGCAGGGGCAGGTCGCCGCGGTCTCGCGCACCGTCGGCGAGGTGTTGCTGTACGTGCCGGTGGTGCGCCCCGACGAGTTCGACGTCGCGATCAGCTACCTGGTGCGCCGCCTCGAAGAGAACGCGTCGACGTCGAACTTCCTCTCCGCCGCGTTCCACCTCGCCGACGATCCGTCGCTGTTCGAGCGCGAGCGGCTGCGGTTCGTCGACTCGGTCAGCCGCGCCCGCGACCATTCGCTGCTGACAGGTCCGCGGCGCAACCAGAACCGCGCCGCACCGGTGCACGAATCCGTGCGTCCCCTCGCACAGCCGCAGGCCGTCGACGAAGACCTCACGGGTGTCGTGCTGGGCATCGCCCGCGGCTCCGCGGGCGACGGCGACGAGGGCGACCCGTTCCTGCAGACCGCCGTGTACGCCCGGCAGGAACTCGCCGTCGGGCACAGCGGCGCCGGCGCCCCGGGCTTCGCGAACACCCCCGACAGCGACCCGTCGCTGTCGGCCAACCGCGAGTGGGCCCGCGGCATCCTCGCCAGGATCGCCGAACCCGCGGCATCCGACCTCGGCCTCGCCACCGTGCGCGCCGCGCGTATCGACGACGAGCGGATGCTGCAGCACACCGTTGCGCGCGTGCGTGACGCGGCATCCGCCTGGGGATCCCGCCCCGCCGCAGAGCGCAGCGAGATCCTGCTGCGCGCCGCCGCCGCGCTCGCCGCGCGCCGGGCCGACCTCATCGAGATCGCGGGCATCGAGACCGGCAAGGTTCTCTCGGAGGCCGACGTCGAGGTCAGCGAGGCCGTCGACTTCGCGAAGTACTACGCCGCCACCTGCCGCGAACTCGACGGCATCGCCGGCGCCGCCTTCGAACCCGCCCGTGTGACCGTGGTCACCCCGCCGTGGAACTTCCCGCTCGCGATCCCCGCCGGCGGGGTGCTGGCCGCGCTCGCCGCGGGATCGGGCGTCGTCTTCAAACCCGCGCACCAGGTGCGGCGCTGCGCCGCCGTGATCGCCGAGGCGCTCTGGCAGGCCGGCGTGCCGCGCGATGTGCTGGCTCTCGTCGACGTGTCGGAGCGCGACCTCGGCCAGCAGCTGATCAGCCACCCCGACGTCGACCGGGTGATCCTCACCGGGTCGTGGGACACCGCGGCGCTGTTCCGCTCGTGGCGGCCCGATTTGCCGCTGCTCGCCGAGACGAGCGGCAAGAACGCCATCATCGTCACACCGACCGCCGACCTCGACCTCGCCGTCGCCGACGTGGTCAAGAGCGCGTTCGGGCACGCCGGGCAGAAGTGCTCGGCGGCATCCCTCGCCATCCTCGTCGGGCCGGTCGGGCGCTCGAAGCGGTTCGCGCGGCAGCTCGTCGACGCGACCCGCTCGCTGCACGTCGCCTGGCCGGGAGACGCGCGCGCCGAGGTCGGCCCGGTCATCGAGAAGCCGCAGGGCAAGCTCGCCTGGGCGCTCACCGAACTCGAGGGCGACGAGAAGTGGCTCATCGAACCGCGCTCGCTCGATGAGAGCGGTCGGCTGTGGAGCCCCGGCATCCGTGTCGGCGTGCAGCCCGGCTCGCGCACGCACCTCGAGGAGTTCTTCGGCCCGATGCTCGGCATCATGCACGCGCCCACCCTGGCCGCGGCGATCGAGCTGCAGAACGCCGTCGCCTACGGGCTCACCGCGGGCCTGCACACGCAGGACCCCGCCGACCTCGCGCTGTGGCTCGACCAGGTGCAAGCCGGCAACCTGTACGTGAACCGCGGCATCACCGGGGCGATCGTGCAGCGCCAGCCGTTCGGCGGGTGGAAGCGCTCCTCGGTCGGACCGGGCGCCAAGGCCGGCGGTCCCAACTACCTCATCGGCCTCGGCTCGTGGCGTTCGCAGTCGCGCGGCAAAGCGTCGAGCACCCTGCACCTGCGCGGGCTCGACAGCCGCATCTCGGGGCTCATCGAGTCGGCGCAGCCGTCGCTCGGCTTCGAGGAGTTCGAATGGCTGCGCCAGGCGGCGCTCGCCGATGCCGTCGCCTGGGATCGCGAGTTCGGGCAGGTGCGCGATGTCTCGCAGCTGGGCGTCGAGCGCAACCTGTTCCGCTACCGCCCGACGCCCGTGATCGTGCGCGCCGCGTCGGATGCCGGACTGCACGACGTGCTGCGGGTGGTGCTCGCCGGCATCCGCTCTGGTGCCGCGTTCTTCGTCTCGGTGCCCGAGGGCATGCCCGCGGCCGTGCGCGCGGAACTTGGAGCGCTCGGCGTGCTCGTCGCCGTGGAGAGCGATGAGGAATGGATCGAGCGGATGCTGCGCCGCGGCGAGCACATCGACGACAGCGTGCCTGTCGACGACCCGGCCGTCGTGTTCGCCCGCGCAGGGCGGGTGCGGCTGATCGGAGGCCGGGATGCCGTCACCGCGCTGCACGGGATGCTGGCCGCCGCGGTCGGCGGCGACCCAGACCTGGCGGTCTACGACAACGAGGTGACCTCGGCCGGCCGCATCGAGCTGCTGCCGTTCGTGCACGAGCAGGCGATCTCGATCACCGCCCACCGCTTCGGCAATCCCGACCCGTGGAGCGCCTCCGTCATCTGATCATGTAAAAGATTCTTGACACACAAGCCGGAAGAGGCGTAGCTTTCGATGTAAAGAATCCTTTACATCGAGGAGCAGGTCATGGTCTACGAAGAGCGCAACGCCTGGGTCGGTCTCGTCGTCAGCGCCGCCGCGATCGCGGCATACATCTGGTTTGTGGTGCAACAGGCGGGCGGCGGACCTCTCACTGACGTCGACTGGGTGCCGCCGATGCTGTGGACCATCGGGCTCGGCATCGCCGCGACGATCGTCATCAGCATTCTCTGGGGGATCGCCGCCGGGCTGCGCGACCCGAAGGGTGCGACAGCATCCGACATCCGCGACCGCGACATCAGCCGCATGGGCGCACGGATCGAGCACGCCTTCATCACCCTCGCCGGCATCGGCGTGATCGTGCTGTGCGCCCTCGGCGCGCACGTCTTCTGGATCGCCAACGCCATGTTCCTCGGCTTCGGCATCGCCACCCTCATCGGGGGCGCGGCGCGGCTGATCGCCTACCGGCGGGGGCTCGTGTGATGGTCAAGCCCACGCTCGTCACCAACACGATCCGCGTCCACCGCGAGGATGCCGGTATCACCCAGGCCGAGCTCGCCCGCACCATCGGCGTCACCCGCCAGACGCTCATCGCGATCGAGCAGGGCAAGTACTCGCCGACTCTCGAACTCGCCTTCCAGATCGCCCGCGCCTTCGGGCTGGGGCTCGACGAGCTCTTCCAGTACCCGGAGGAATGAGATGACCACCATGACCGCCTGGACGCAGCGCGAGTACGGCCCGGCATCCGGCATCCGCCTCGAGGAGCGCCCCGTGCCCGCGCCGCGACGCGGCGAGGTGCTGCTGCGGGTGCGCGCGACGGCCCTCAACGCCGGCGACGTGCGCATCATGCTCGGCGACCCGCTGCTGGTGCGACCCGCGTTCGGCCTCACCCGCCCGAAGGATCCCGTCCGCGGCATGGACGTCGCGGGCACCGTCGTCGCGCTCGGCGAAGGCGTTACGGATGCCGCCATCGGCGACGAGATCGTTGCAGAACTGCCCGGCGGAGGCGGGCTCGCGCCCTACGCCGTCGCGCCGGCGAAGCGCCTCGTGCGGCGGTCGGTCACGGTCGCCCCGCACCTCGCCGCGACCCTGCCGATCGCGGGCGGCACGGCTTGGCAGGCGCTCGACCTCGCGGGCGTCGCGTCCGGGCAGCGCGTGCTCGTGCTCGGCGCCTCCGGCGGCGTCGGCACCTTCGCGGTGCAGCTCGCCGCGCTGCGAGGCGTCGAGGTGCACGCGACCGCGGGGGAGCAGAATCGTGCGCTCATCGAGAGCCTCGGTGCGGCGCGGGTGCTCGACCGCGACATCCCGCTGGGCGACCTGCCCGCCGACAACTATGACGCGGTGATCCAGATCGCGGGCGGGCAGCCGCTGCGCGCGCTGCAGCGCCTCGTCCGCCCCGGCGGCACCGTGGTGCTCGTCGGCGGCGACGGCGGCCCCGTGCTCGGTCCGATCCCGCGGATGCTGCAGGCGGGCCTGCTGTCGATGGGGTCGCGACGCCGCATCCGACCCCTCGCCGCCACCGCGAAGCCGGAGGTGCTCGCCGGGCTGCTCGCGCTCGTCGATTCGAGACGCCTGCGTCCCGTCATCGCAGGCGAATACGCCTTCACGGATGCCGCCGACGCCCTCGCCCGTCTCGAAGCCGGCCGCGTCGCCGGCAAGCTCGTCGTGCACAACACCTGAAGGATTCCGGGGCTCGGTCGTAGCGGGACGAGCATCCGGGATGCAAAAATGGGTGAGGCGTGCCCAGAGCGCATCTTCCCCGAGTACGGGTCGAACTTCCGCCGGGCCCCAGGACAGCGTCCGCCGCACCTGCCACGAGGAGCATCCATGTCCACGCCTGAGACCGCCACCGCCACCGCACCGACCCGCGTCGCGCACCACCGCCGCTACCTGATGTGCCGCCCCGAGCACTTCACGGTCAGCTACACGATCAACCCCTGGATGGAGCCGGCCAAGCCGACCGACACAGCCAAGGCCATCGCGCAGTGGCAGCAGCTGCACGACCTGTACCTCGAGCTCGGTCACGAGGTCGAGCTCATCGAGCCGCTCGCCGGCTACCCCGACATGGTCTACACCGCCAACGGCGGCTTTGTGATCGGCGGCCGCGCCTACGTGCCCGAGTTCCGCTTCGTCGAGCGCCAGGGCGAGGCGCCCGCGTTCGCCGAATGGTTCCGCGCCAACGGCTTCGACACCGTCATGCCCGAAGAGGTCAACGAGGGCGAGGGCGACTTCCTGCTCGTCGGCGACGTGATCCTGGCCGGCACCGGCTTCCGCTCGACCGGTGACAGCCACCGCGAGGTCGGCGAGGTCTTCGGCCGCGAGGTCGTCTCGCTCAACCTCACCGACCCGCGCTTCTACCACCTCGACACCGCCATCGCCGTGCTCGACCCGGTGCAGGGCGTCGAGAACGGTGGGCCCGAGCGCGCCAACATCGCCTACCTGCCAGGTGCGTTCGACGACGCCAGCCGCGCGATCCTCGAGGAGCGCTTCCCCGACGCGATCCTCGTCGCCGACGAGGACGGCGCCGTGTTCGGCCTGAACTCGGCCAGCGACGGCTACAACGTCATCATCTCGCCGCGCGCCAAGGGCTTCGAGAAGCAGCTGCGCGAGCGCGGCTACAACCCGATCACCGTCGACCTCTCCGAACTGCTGCTCGGCGGCGGCGGCATCAAGTGCTGCACGCTGGAGCTGCGAGGCGCCGAGTGACCCAGGCCCACGAGCTCGGTTCGGCCGGCGCGGCGGATGCCGCGCCGGCCGCCGAGCCGCACGTCGCGAACAACTACAGCCCGCTGCCGGTGTCGATCGCGCACGCCGAGGGGTCGTGGGTGACGGATGCTGAGGGCAAGCGCTACCTCGACCTGCTCGCCGCCTACTCGGCGGTGAACTTCGGCCACGGGCATCCCGAGCTCGTCGCGGCCCTCACCGAGCAGCTCGGCAAGGTCTCGCTGGTGAGCCGCGCGTTCCGCAGCGACCGCCTCGAGCCGTTCGCCGCGGCGCTGGCCGAGCTGTGCGGCAAGCAGATGGTGCTGCCGATGAACACCGGCGCCGAGGCGGTCGAGACCGGAATCAAGGTCGCTCGCGCCTGGGGATACCGGGTCAAGGGCATCGCCGAGGGCAAGGCGCGCATCGTCGTCGCGGCCGGCAACTTCCACGGCCGCACCACCACGATCGTCAGCTTCAGCGACGACGAGCAGGCGCGTGCCGACTTCGGCCCGTACACGCCCGGCTTCGACATCGTGCCCTACGGGGATGCCGAGGCGATCGCCGCAGCGATCACCGACCAGACCGCCGCCGTGCTGATCGAACCCATCCAGGGCGAAGGCGGCGTGATCATCCCCGCAGAGGGGTATCTGCGCCGCATCCGCGAGATCTGCGACGAACGGAACGTGCTGTTCATCGCCGACGAGATCCAGTCGGGTCTCGGCCGCGTCGGCGAGACCTTCGCGTGCGACCGCGAGGGCGTCGTGCCCGACCTGTACCTGCTCGGCAAGGCGCTCGGCGGCGGGCTGCTGCCCGTCTCGGCCGTGGTCGGCGACCGCGATGTACTGGGCGTCATCCGCCCCGGCGAGCACGGTTCGACCTTCGGCGGCAACCCGCTCGCGGCGGCCGTCGGCACGAAGGTGGTCGAGATGCTCTCGACCGGCGAGTACCAGGAACGCGCCCGGATGTTGGGTGCGCACCTCGCCGAGCGGCTCGAGCCGCTGATCGGCCACGGCATCACCGCCGTGCGCATCGCGGGACTGTGGGCCGGCGTCGACATCGACCCGGCGCAGGGAACCGGACGCGAGATCTCCGAGAAGCTCATGGAGCGCGGCGTGCTCGTCAAGGACACGCACGGGCAGACGATCCGCATCGCCCCGCCGCTGGTGATCCGCGCGACCGAGCTGGACTGGGCCGTCGAGCAGCTGCGCCTCGTCCTGGAGGCCTGACCGTCCCGGCGTTTGGCCTGACCGCCCCTCGCTCCCGTATGAGTTTGTGCCGCCTGAAACGCGTTCAGGCGGCACAAACTCATACCGGAGCGAACAGCGGGTTGGGTTCTTGCCGACGCGGAGTCAGGCGGGGGAGTCGTCGGGATCGAGCGACTTCAGCGCATCCTGCTCGACGGCGGTGTCGGCGTCGAGCTGATTCTCGGTGTTCTGATCGCCGCCCAGCGGAGCATCCCCGCCGATGCCCTTTCGGCCGTCCGGCGCCGTGTTGTGCGCGGGATTGTCATGCGTGTCGCCCGTGTGCTGCCCCTCCGGGCCGGCGGGTTCGCGCGGCTCGCCCGATCCCTGGGGGTCCTGACCGGGGGTGTGCGGATGCTGACCGGCATCGTCGTGATGGCTCATGCCGGCGACCTTACCGAGTGCCCCGTTGCACCGAGAGGGGATTGACAGGTCGCCTCACGCGCTGCCGCCCTCGCGGGGGAGGCGGATCGGGGTCGTCGCGTTGGTGCGCTCGTCGAACGCCTCGGGCTCCATCGCGCGCACGACCGAGAGCGGACGCGTCTCGTCGAGCGTCAGCAGGAAACGGCCGGTGTCGTGCCGGTGCAGGCGGCCCGACCACAGCATCCACCCGACGCCGATCGAGAACGCGACGATGCCCGCGAGCCCGCCGACCATGATCGCGGTGCGCGCCGAGAACGTGTCGACGATCCACCCCGCGATCGGCGCGCCGATCGGCGTCGACCCCATGATCACCGCCATGTACAGCGCGAGCACCCGGCCGCGCAGCGCAGCATCCGTCGTCGTCTGCACGTACCCGTTCGCGGTCGTGAGCATCGTCACCGTCGAGAACCCCACGAACACGAGCACCAGCGCGTAGCTCCAGTACGTCGGCATCAGGGTCGAGATGACGGATGCCACCCCGAAGCCGCCTGCCGCGAGCACCAGCACCCGCACCCGGGCGCGGTCGCGCCGCGCCGCGAGCAGCGCGCCGGCGAGCGAGCCGATCGCGAGCACGGAGCTGAGCAGACCGTAGCCGTCGGCGCCGCGGCCGAACTCGATCGCCATGGTCGACGCGAAGATCGGGAAGTTCATGCCGAACGCGCCGATGAGGAACACCATCACGAACACGACGAGGAGGTCGGGGCGTCCGGTCACGTACCGGAATCCGGCGGCGAGACCGCCCCCGCCGCGGCGGGACGTCACCCGCGGCATGAGCTCGTCGGTGCGGATCAGCAGCAGCGCCACGAGCATCGCCAGGAACGTCACGGCGTTCGCGACGAACACCCAGCCCGATCCGAGCGCCACGATCGCGAGGCCGCCCACGGCGGGGCCGATCAGGCGGGCCATGTTGAACGACGCCGAGTTCAGCGCGACGGCGTTCGAGGTGTCTTCGAGGCTCACCATGTCCGACACGAACGCCTGCCGGGCGGGGGCGTCGAACGCGTTCGTGATGCCGAAGGCCGCCGCGAAGCAGAACATCAGCGGCAGCGTCATCACCCCGGTGAGCAGCAGCACCGCGACGGCGATCGCGAGCATCATCAGCACCGACTGCGTCACCAGCAGGACCTTGCGCCGGTCGAACCGGTCGGCCACCCATCCGGTCAGGCTCACGAGCACGAGCGGAGGACCGAACTGCAGCGCCATCGTCGCGCCCATCGCGGTCGCGTCGTTGTCAGTGAGCTCGGTCAGCACCACCCAGTCCTGCGCGGTGGCCTGCATCCAGCCGCCGATGTTCGAGATGACCGCGCCGATGAACCAGGTGCGGTAGTTGAACGAGGCGAACGAGCGGAACATCGCCGGCGTGCGACGGCTCGAGGCGGTCGTGCCGCTCGAGGCGGTCTTGCGGCTCATCCTTCTGCCACCTTCCGCAGCAGGGCGGCCGCTTCACGCAGCACCGCGAGGTCGTGCTCGTCGAGGTCTGCCTCGACGAGCATCCCGGCGAGCAGCTGGTCGCGGCGCCGGATCGTCTCGGCGACCACGTCGACTCCCTGCGGGGTGATCTCGACGTGCACGCGGCGGCGATCCTCCTCGTCGGGGATGCGCACGACATAGCCCTGCTCGGCCAGGCCGTTGATCATGGCCGACATGGTCGGGGCGGTCACGCGCTCGCGCTCGGCGAGCCGGGAGAGCGTGTGCCGGCCGTGCACGCGCAGGGCGGCGAGGACTCCGAGCTGGGCGTCGCTCATCGCATCGACGGCGCGGGCACCGCGAAGGCGCCGGGCCAGACGGAAGACGGCGAGGCGCAGCTCGGCGGCGGTGTCGTCGAGTGCAGAAGGCGTCATTATTTAGATAGTCTAACGAAATTATTCGAGGAAGACCAGAAACGAGGGAACGCCAGGGGATGCCGGTGGTGCATCATCCGTAGACTCGTCCTCATGACCGCCACCCGAACGACGGAGTTCATCGATGCCGACGGCATCGCCATCGTCTACGACGTGCACGAGGCCTCAGGCACGCCCCGCGGGGTCGTCCAGCTGCTGCACGGCGTCGGCGAGCACGCCGGCCGCTACGGCACGCTCATCGACGCGCTCACGGATGCCGGATTCCACGTCTACGCCGACGACCACCGCGGTCACGGGCGCACCGGGGTGCGCCAGCACGGCGGCATCGACCGCCTCGGCCGGCTCGGCCCCGGCGGCATCCGCGCGGCCGTCGCCGCCTGCGCTCAGCTCACCGGCATCATCCATGCCGAGCATCCTGATCTGCCGCTCGTGCTGCTCGGCCACTCGTGGGGGTCGTTCCTCGCGCAGAAGCTGCTCAACGCCGACCCGCAGGCGTACGACGCGGTCATCCTCAGCGGATCCGCCCACCTCACCCCGACCGACCTGAACGCCGCCCCGCTGAATGCGCGGTGGAAGGGGCCGGATGCCGACGGGCTCGAGTGGCTGTCGCGCGACCCTGAGGTGTGGCGGCAGTTCCACGACGACCCGCTCACCACCGAGACCCCGCTGCTGAAGCTGTTCGGGCCGATCGAGGCGGCCAAGCTGTACGGCCGGCCGCGCCGTGACCTCGAGCGCGACGTGCCCGTGCTGCTGCTCGTCGGACGCGACGACCCGGTCGGCGGGCCGCGCAGCGTGCACAAGCTCGCGGATGCCTACAAGAACCGCTCCGGACTCACCGACGTCACCACCCTCGTGTACCCCGACGCGCGGCACGAGATCTTCAACGAGCTGCAGCAGGACGAGGTGCGCGCCGACGTGCTCGCCTGGCTCGACACGCACGTGCCGGCGCGGGGCTGAGCTGCACAGCATCCGGCTCTCCCCGGCCGGGGCGCGCCCGCGCGCCTAAGCTGGAGGGGTGCATGGTGAGTACAAGGTTCCCGGTGGAAAGCTCGTCGTCGTCGACCTAGAGATCGAAGACGGACTGATCCGCGACTTCCGTCTCGCGGGCGACTTCTTCCTCGAGCCCGACACGGCGCTCGAGGCCATCAACGCGGCCGTCGAGGGTATGCCGGTCGAGGCCGACGCCTCGACGATCGCCGCCGCCGTGCGCGGCGCGCTGCCCGACGGCGCGCAGTTGCTCGGCTTCTCGCCCGAGGCGGTCGGCACCGCCGTGCGCCGTGCGCTCGTCACCGCGCCGGGCTGGCGCGACTTCGACTGGGAGATCGTGCACGAGAAGGCCGTCTCGCCGCGCATGAACCTCGCCCTCGACGAGGTGCTCACCTCGCGCGTCGGGGAGGGGCGCCGCCGCCCGACCCTGCGGATCTGGGAGTGGGACGAGTCGGCCGTCGTGATCGGATCGTTCCAGTCGTACCGCAACGAGGTCGACCCCGAGGGTGCTGCGAAGCACGGCTTCGACGTCGTGCGCCGCATCTCCGGCGGTGGCGCGATGATGATGGCCGCCGGGCAGATCATCACGTATTCGCTGTACGTGCCGGCATCCCTCGTGCAGGGCATGACGTTCGCCGACTCGTACGCGTTCCTCGACGACTGGGTGCTGCAGGCGCTGCGGTCGGTCGGCATCGACGCCACGTACCAGCCGCTCAACGACATCGCCTCGCCGACCGGCAAGATCGGCGGCGCCGCGCAGAAGCGCCTCGCCAACGGCGGTGTCCTGCACCACGCCACCATCTCGTACGACATCGACGGGCAGACCATGACCGAGGTGCTGCGCATCGGCCGCGAGAAGCTCAGCGACAAGGGCACCACGTCGGCGGCTAAGCGCGTCGACCCGCTGCGCACCCAGACCGGCATGGCGCGCTCCGAGATCATCGAGCGCTTCATCGAGACGTTCCGCGGGCTCACCGGTGCCGAGGACGGCACGATCACGGCAGACGAGTACGCGGATGCCGAGGCGCTCGTCGAATCGAAGTTCGCCACCGAGGCGTGGCTGCACCGTGTTCCTTAGTGCCGAGTGCCGTGTGCCGTGATCGCATCTGATTCTGCGGAGGCGCGCGGCGCCGTCGAGATCATCGAAGGCGACAATCTCGATGCGGCGGCATCCCTGCCCTCGGCATCCTTCACCCTCGTCTACCTCGACCCGCCCTTCAACACCGGCCGCGCGCAGGAACGGCAGGTCGTCACGGCCCGCCGTGCCGGCGACGAGCCCGAGGGCGAGGTGCGGCACGGCTTCCACGGGCACGCCTACGAGCGGGTGCGCGGGATGCTGCGCACCTACGACGACCGCTTCGACGACTACGGCGAGTTCCTCATGCCGCGTCTCGAGGAGGCCTGGCGGCTGCTCGCCGACGACGGCACGCTGTATCTGCACCTCGACTATCGCGAGGCGCACTATGCGAAGGTCATGCTCGATGCCGTGTTCGGGCGGGAGAGCTTTCTCAACGAACTGATCTGGGCCTACGACTACGGCGCCAAGTCCCGCCGCCGCTGGCCCACGAAGCACGACACGATCCTCGTCTACGTCAAGAATCCGAAGGACTACTTCTTCGATTCGGATGCCGTCGACCGCGAGCCGTACATGGCGCCGGGGCTCGTGACGCCCGAGAAGGCCGCACGGGGCAAGCTGCCCACCGACGTCTGGTGGCACACGATCGTGCCGACCACGGGGCGCGAGAAGACCGGCTACCCGACGCAGAAGCCCGAGGGGGTGCTGCGGCGCATTGTGCAGGCGTCGTCGCGGCCCGGCGACCGCGTGCTCGACCTGTTCGCCGGCTCCGGCACGACCGGCGCCGTCGCGTCGGCGCTCGGCCGCGACGCCGTGCTCGTCGACCACAGCCCCGAAGCGGTGCGGGTGATGCGCGAGCGGATGCCGCACGCGAGCGTCCGTCAGCCACGGGATTGACGACCGGTTCGAGCGCGTCGAGGGCGAGCTCGTCGAGGTCAAGATCGCGATCGCCCGCATCGAGGGCCCCCGACGCCACCTGCAGCAGCTCTAGTCGGGCGGCACCCGCCGGTGTGCGGCGAAGGCGTCGACGAGCGCGTCGCGCACGAGGTTCACCGCCTCATCGGCGCGCGTCGCCGCGCGCACGGCGGTGAACACCTCGCGCACGGGGGAGCCCGGCAGGTCGGCGACAGTGAGCGGGCTCGGCTCGTCGCCCCAGATGAGGTCGGGCAGCATCCCGACCGCGTGACCCGCGCCGATCAGCCGCACGTGAGCGGTGAGGTCGGCGGCCTCGAAGCGCACATCGGGCTCGAACCCCGCGGCCCGGCACTGCTGCACCGCCCACTGTCGTGCGGCGGTTCCCTCGGGCTCCAGCACCCAGGCTCGGTCGCGCAGCTCGGCCAGCGCGGTCGGATGCTCGTCAGGAGGCAGCGCGATGCGGATCGGATCCTCACCGAGCAGCTCGTGAACGACGCCGTCGCGGCGTTCGCGGGTGTGGCCCGGGTACTGCTCGGCGATCACCAGGTCGAAGCGCCGCGCCCACAGCTCGAACAGGCTCTCCTCCGGCGGGAGCTCGGCGAGCTCCACGCGCAGGTCGGGGGCGCGCTCGGCCAGCAGCGTGAGGGCGGCGGGCACGATCGTCTCGGCCGCGGTGGGCATCGCGGCCATGCGCACCGGCTCCCACGCGCCGCCGCTCAGCGCGGCCCGTGCGGCCTCATCAAGCTCGAGGGCCCGCGCGGCGTGCACGGCGAGCATCCGTCCTTCGGGGGTGAGCCGCACCCGGCGGCCGTCGGGTTCGAGCAGCGCGACGCCCGCCTCGCGCTCCAGCAGCGAGAGCTGCTGCGACACCGTCGACGGGCTGTACGAGAGGGATGCCGCGACCTCGGCGATCGTGCCTCGCAGCCACAGCTCGTGGAGCAGGCGAAGGCGTCTCAGCTCGAACATGCGCACCTCCAATAACCATCGACAACTCCGAACATTATCCTTCACGAATCATCGCTTTTCATAGTGAGTCGCGCGGGGCATCCTGAGATCATGACCACCCCTGCCCCCCTCGCCAACAGCCGCACCGAGCTGGCCGGTCTCGCCGACGACGCCGTCGCCCTCGTCCGCCGCTGGCTCGTCGAGAGCCGCGACATCCCCGTCGACGTCGCCGCCCAGCGCCTCGCCGGCGTGCTGCGCGACCCGCACGGCCTCGACTTCACCGTCGGCTTCGTCGACGGCGTCGTGCGTCCGGAGGACACCAGGGTCGCCGCCCGCAAGCTGCGCGAGCTCGTGCCGCTCACCCCGAAGTTCCTGCCCGCGCCGCTGCGCGGCGCGATCGCCCTGGGCGGCGCATTCGCGCCGATCGTGCCCGGCATCGTCGTGCCGATCAGCCGCCGGGTGCTGCGCAGCATGGTGCGCCACCTCATCGTCGACGCGCGCGACTCGCAGCTCGGCTCGGCGATCAGCCGCATCCGCAGCGCCGAGAACGTGCGCCTGAACGTCAACCTGCTCGGCGAGGCCATCCTCGGCAAGGACGAGGCGGCCCGCCGCCTCGAGGGCACCCGCCGCCTGCTGCAGCGCGACGACGTCGACTACGTGTCGATCAAGGTCTCCTCGACCGTCGCCCCGCACAGCCCGTGGGCCTTCGACGAGGCCGTCGCGGATGCCGCCGAGGCGCTGCGCCCGCTCTACGACATCGCCGTCAAGGGCAGGAAGTTCATCAACCTCGACATGGAGGAATACAAGGACCTCGACCTCACGATCGCGGTCTTCACCGGCATCCTCGATCGCCCCGAGTTCAAGAACCTCGAGGCCGGCATCGTGCTGCAGGCCTACCTGCCCGACGCTCTCGGCGCGATGATCCGCCTGCAGGAGTGGGCCGCCGCCCGCGTCGCAGACGGCGGCGCCCCCATCAAGGTGCGCGTCGTGAAGGGCGCCAACCTTCCCATGGAGACCGTCGACGCCGAGTCGCACGGCTGGGAGCTGGCGACCTGGTCGACCAAGCAGCAGTCCGACTCGTCGTACAAGGCAGTGCTCGACTACGCCCTGCACCCCGAGCGCGTCGCCAACGTGCGCATCGGCGTCGCAGGCCACAACCTCTTCGACATCGCCCTCGCCTGGCTGCTCGCCGAGAAGCGCGGCGCCACCCAGGGGATCGAGTTCGAGATGCTGCTCGGCATGGCCTCGGCGCAGGCCGAGGTCGTCAAGCGCACCGTCGGCTCGCTGCTGCTCTACACGCCGGTCGTGCACCCCGATGAGTTCGACGTCGCGATCGCCTACCTGATCCGCCGCCTCGAAGAGGGGGCGTCGCACGAGAACTTCATGTCGGCCGTGTTCGACCTCGACACGGATGCCGCGCTCTTCGAACGTGAGAAGCAGCGCTTCCTGGCATCCGTCGAGACCATGCCCACCGAGGTGCCCGGGCCGAACCGCGTGCAGAACCGCCAGCAGCCGACCGCTCCGGCCCCGCGTGACGGCTTCGTCAACACCCCCGACACCGACCCGTCGCTCGCGGCGAACCGCGCCTGGGGCGACAGCATCCGCTCCCGCATGAAGGGCTCGATCCTCGGCAACGACACCGTCGCCGCCAACACGCTGAACGCGCTCGAGCAGGTCGACGAGCGCATCGCCGCGGGCGTCGCCGCCGGCGAGGCCTGGCGTGCGCTGGGCGCCGAGGGGCGCGCCGAGATCCTGCACCGCGCGGGCGATGTGCTCGAGGCGCGTCGCGCCGAGCTGCTCGAGGTGATGGGCTCCGAGGCCGGCAAGGTCATCGAGCAGGGCGACCCCGAGGTCTCCGAGGCGATCGACTTCGCGCACTACTACGCCGAGAGCGCCAAGAACCTGGCGCACGTCGACGGTGCCGAGATGCACGCCGTCGGACTCACCGTCGTCACCCCGCCGTGGAACTTCCCGGTGGCGATCCCCGCCGGCTCGGTGCTCTCGGCGCTCGCCACCGGGTCGCCCGTCATCATCAAGCCCGCGCGTCAGGCTCGCCGCTCGGGTGCGGTCATGGTCGAGGCGCTGTGGGAGGCCGGCGTGCCCCGTGACGTGCTGCAGTACGTGCAGCTCGACGGGCGCGAGCTCGGCACCAAGCTCGTCAGCGACCCGGCCGTGGGTCGTGTGATCCTCACCGGCGGCTACGAGACCGCTGAGCTGTTCCGCGGCTTCCGCGCCGATCTGCCGCTGCTCGCCGAGACGAGCGGCAAGAACGCCATCATCGTCACCCCGTCGGCCGACCTCGACCTCGCCGCGAAGGACGTCGCGTACTCCGCATTCGGCCACGCCGGTCAGAAGTGCTCGGCGGCCTCGCTCGTCGTGCTCGTCGGCTCGGCTGCCACGTCGGAGCGCTTCCGCCGCCAGCTCGTCGACGCCGTGCGCGCCTACGAGGTCGGATCGCCCGAGGACGGCTCGAACCGCATCGGACCGCTGATCGCCCCGGCCGAGGGCAAGCTGCTCGGCGCGCTCACCGAGCTGCACCGCGGTCAGTCGTGGCTGCTCGAGCCCGAGAAGCTCGACGACGAGGGCCAGCTGTGGCGCCCCGGCATCCGTGACGGCGTTCAGCGCGGCAGCGAGTTCCACCGCGTGGAGTACTTCGGCCCGGTGCTCGGCATCATGACTGCCGAGACCCTCACCGAGGCGATCGACATCGTCAACGACATCGACTACGGCCTCACCAGCGGCATCCACTCGCTCGACGAGGACGAGATCCAGCAGTGGCTCGCGAACATCCAGGCCGGCAACGTGTACGTCAACCGCGGCACCACCGGTGCCATCGTGCAGCGACAGCCGTTCGGCGGGTGGAAGAAGGCCGCCGTGGGCGCCGGCTCCAAGGCCGGTGGCCCGAACTACCTCGTCGGCCTCTCGGAATGGACGGATGCCGCCGTCACGACGGGCACCGAGCTCGACGAACTGGGACGCTCGGTCGTCGCGCTGGTCGAGGGCGATGACGCCGCGTGGCTGCGCGGAGCGGTCGCGACCGACATCGACGCCTGGGCCGCGGAGTTCGGCGTGGTGCGCGACGCGACAGGCCTGACCACCGAGCAGAACGCCCTGCGCTACCAGGCCCTGCCGGTCACGGTGCGCTTCGAGGGCGAACGCGTGGCCGAGCTGCTGCGCGTCGTCGCCGCGGGCCTGCGGGTCCGCGCGCGCGTCACGGTGAGCGCGGCGGCCGCACTGCCGGCATCCGTCGTCACCTGGCTCGGTGCGCACGACGTGGTCGTCACGGTCGAGGATGCTGCGACGTGGGCCTCCCACGCGCGCCGCCTCGCTGCCGCCGGCGGGCGCGTGCGCCTCATCGGCGCGGATGCTCTCGCGACGGCATCCGCCGTGGAGGGCTCGCCGAGCCTGGCGATCTACGCGAACCCGGTCGTCGCGGCCGGCCGCGTCGAGCAGCTGACGTTCCTGCGCGAGCAGGCCGTGTCGGTCACCGCGCACCGCTTCGGCACGCCGCAGCGCTACGAGATCCCCCTCCTCGACCCGGTGCGCTGACACCGACGCCGGTCCGCCACCTCGGTGGTCGGCCACCCGCCTCTCGCTCCCGTATGAGTTTGTGCCGCGTGAACGCGATTCAGGCGGCACAAACTCATACCGGAGCGAGGAGTGGTTTCGGTTGGGCGCCGGGCGAGACGCGGGGGACGACGCGCTCAGACGAGCGGGAGGGCGTCGTCGTACGCCGAGCGCGACAGCGCGGGCTGGTCGCCGAACACCCGCGTGATCCCGGGCTCGGTGCGCCACGCGGGCCAACCGGGGTCGCCGTCGCGCACGAGCGCCACGGCGGCGGCGTGCATCTCGTCAGCCAGCTGCTGCGGTGGATGCTCGCCGGCGACGCCGGGCACGTGCTCGTCATCGAGGCAGTCCCACCAGAACGGCACGTCGAGGCAGTGGTACGCCCAGCCGCGCACGGGTGAGACCCACGCGAACCGGTAGACGAACGTATCGCTCCGGCGCCGTGCTTCGGCGACCCGCACGACGAGCGAGCGGAACACCCGGTCGGTCACGAACCGTCCCAGCACCGCGACGGCACCCCGCCGCCGGCGGTTCGCGCGCAGCCAGCCGCGCCGCACGCGGCCGGCGCGCTCCAGCACACGCAGCGCGAGCCGGGCGGGCACGCGTCGCAGCATCCGCGGTGCCGCGTCGAAGACCATCGTGAACTCGTCGTCGGTCGCCCCGAGCAGCAGCGGCTTGTCGGCTCCGACGCCGGCCGCGAGCGATTCGACGGTCGGCCTGGTGATCAGCTCGCCGTCGATCACGGGCCCCCACGGCAAGCCGTCGCTGAGCACGGCGGTCGTCGCCGCCAGCCCGGTCTTGCCGAGCAGCGACGCCTCGTACTGCCGCCGCGTGAGCGCGCGCTCCTTCACGGCACGGAACCCCTCGAGCGTCGGCTCGGTCACTCCGGTCATCTCGGCCAGGCGGATGCTGCGCCGCCGGGCCCGTTCGCGCGGCAGGTCGCCGAGTGCGGCGCTGATCGCGAGCCCGCCGCGGAACAGGTGCTGCACCTGCGGCATCCCGCACAGCGTGAGCACCGCCCCGCCGCCCGCGGAGTGCCCCGCGATCGTCACCTTCGCCGGGTCGCCGCCGAACGCGGCGATGTTGCGCTGCACCCATTCGAGCGCGGCGATCCAGTCGCGCACGCCGCGGTTGTCGGGGGCGCCGTCGATGCTGCCGAAGCCGTCGAAGCCGAGCCGGTACGAGATGCTCACCGTCACGACCCCGTCGCGAGTGAACGCGCGTCCGTCGTACCAGGGGCTCGCGGGTGAGCCCGAGGAGAAGCCGCCGCCGTGGATCCACACCAGCACGGGCGCGGCGCCGTCGAGCGCGGGCGTGAAGATGTTGAGGTTCAGCGTCTCGTCGCCGGGGATGCTCGGCTCGGGGATGATCGCGTTCGGCTCCTCGCGTCGCTGCGGCGTCGCCCCGTACATCGTCGCGTCGCGCACGCCGTCCCACGCGTCGACGGGCTGCGGTGCGAGATACCGCCGCTGCCCCGTCGGCGGCGCGGCGTACGGGATGCCGAGGAACGCGAGGTCGCTCTCACGTCGGATGCCGCGCACGGCACCTTCTGCGGTCTGCACCACCGGCGCATCGGTCATCGGCATCCACCCCTCTTCCAGTATCGCCGACCTCGCAAGAGGGCGGAGATCCGTCGTCATCTGTGCCTGTCACAACGGATCTCGTTGCGTTTCGGTGACGGTGCTTCGATTTTCGGTTCCCAACCCGAACGCCGTGTGGTTGACTGTCGGCACGGCATTCCTCGACGCGGAGGTTTCATGAGCTCGCAGGCCACAGCACCCGGCGCAGACGCCCCCACGGGCGGGGTCGAGATCAGCGGTGTGACGAAGACGTACGGGGATGCCGTCGCGGTCGACCACCTGTCGCTGTCGGTGCAGCCGGGCGAATTCCTCTCGCTGCTCGGGCCCTCGGGATGCGGCAAGACCACCACCCTGCGCATGATCGCCGGCTTCGAGCATCCCGAACAGGGCGACATCCGCATCTCGGGACGCAGCGTGCTCGGCCTGCCGCCGCACAAGCGCGAGGTCAACACCGTCTTCCAGGCGTACGCGCTGTTCCCGCACATGACCGTGGCCGAGAACGTCGCCTACGGTCTGCAGCAGCGCCGCGTGCCCAAGGCCGAGCAGCGTCAGAGGGTCGCCGAGGCGCTCGACATGGTGCAGCTGCGCCGGTTCGCCGATCGCAAGCCCACCCAGCTGTCCGGCGGTCAGCAGCAGCGCATCGCCCTGTCGCGGGCGCTCATCAACCGCCCCAGCGTGCTGCTGCTCGACGAGCCGCTCGCCGCCCTCGACCGGCAGCTGCGGGAGGAGATGCAGGTCGAGCTCAAGCTGCTGCAGGCGCGGCTGGGCACGACCTTCGTGTTCGTCACCCACGATCAGGGCGAGGCGCTGTCGATGAGCGACCGCATCGCCGTCATGCGCGAGGGGCGCATCGAACAGCTCGGCGGCCCGGCCAGCATCTACGCCGAACCGGCATCCGCGTATGTCGCGTCGTTCATCGGCCAGCAGAACTTCCTGCGCGGCACCGCCCAATCGGCGGCCGCCGTGCAGACACCGCACGGGATGATCGAGGGGCGCTGGGGAGGGGATCCAGTCGCCGCGGGCGCACCCGCGCTCGCGGCGATCCGACCCGAGTTCATCCGCATCGAACCCGCACACGCAGCAGGCACGGGCATCGACGCCCGCGTGCTCGGAGTGTCGCATCTCGGCGAGACCCTGCAGGTGGTCGTCGGCATCGCCGACGAGCAGACCCTGCTCGTGCGCACGCCCGCCCCGACCGCGCCGCGTGTGCACGAAGGGGATGCCGTGCGCTGCACCTGGTCGGCGCAGGACGTGCGCCTGTTCGCCGACGAGGGCGTTCCCACCGCCGCCACCCACGTGATCGCCCTCCCCGAGACCGTCCGCGCCTGACGGCGCTCCAGCCCGAACCGACCGACCCACCCGCGAACCCGAACGCACGACCCAGAACGCACGAAGGAGTGCAGACATGAACGACGCATCCGGCATCCGCATCCTCGCCGACAGCACTCTCGCCCCCGTGCTGCGGCATCAGCTCACCCGTCGCGGGTTCATCGGCACGCTCGCCGCGCTCGGCGCCGCCGGCGTGCTCACCGCGTGCTCGCCGGGCGGCGGTGCCAAGCCGGGTGCGCAGGCGACCGGCGGTGAGGTCGAAGACACCCTGTCGATCTACAGCTGGGGCGAGTACGACGCACCCGAGGTGATCGAGGCGTTCACGAACGACCAGGGCGTGAAGGTCGTGATGGACACCTTCTCGTCGAACGAGGAGATGATCGCCAAGCTCGTCGCGGCCAAGGGCACCAGCGGCTACGACCTCGTCGTGCCGACGGGCGTGTTCATCCCGCAGATGATCGAGAACGGCCTGCTGTCGAAGCTCAACCTCGACCTCATCCCGAACATCGAGCACATGGACCCCGCCTTCCTCGGCCGCGCCTGGGACCCGAAGAACGAGTACTCCATCTGCAAGGCGTGGGGCACCACCGGGTTCGTGTACGACAAGACCGTCATCACCCGCGAGCTGAAGACCTGGTCGGACTTCATCGACGCGGCCAAGAACGAGGCCTCCGGCAAGACGTCCGTGCTCGACGACCCGGCACCGCTCGGCGGCATCTACTACTGGGCGAACGGCATCGACTGGAACACCACCGACCCCGCCGACCTCGACGCGTGCGAGAAGTTCCTCGTCGAAGAGCTCGCCCCGCATATCTCGGCGTTCGACTCGTACCCCGGCGGGAGCGCGATCCCGCAGGCCTCGCACGTGCTCATGCAGGTGTGGAACGGCGACGCGCGCATCGGCATCATGGAGTCGCCCGACCCCGACCGCTGGCAGTGGGTGCTCGGCGCCCCCGACACCGAGCTGTGGATGGACAACTGGGCGCTCGCCGCCGGCGCCCCGCATCCCGAGGCAGCGCACGCCTTCCTGAATTTCATCCTCACACCTGAGAACCAGCTCGCCCAGGTCGACTACATCGGCTACGACACCGGTGCCGCCGGCATCCGCGAAGCCGCCGAGGAGGCAGGACTCGAGATGCTCGACATGGTGTTCTTCGACGAGGCGCAGGTGAAGACCATGCACGAGGGCAAGGTGACCGAGGCGCAGGAGCGCATCGTCGAGATGTGGAACAAGACGAAGGCCGCTGCCGGTGCGTAGTCCCCGCTTCGCACTGGCGGTCCCTGCGTGGGCGTGGCTGCTGGTGTTCTTCGTCGCGCCGATCGCGATGGTGGTGTGGTTCAGCTTCGGCTACAAACCGGGCATCTTCGGCACGCACGCGAACGACGTCCTCTCGTTCGACCGCTACCTCGAGGCCCTGTCGCCGACGTTCTTCGCCACCTTCCAGAACACGCTCTGGGTCGGCATCGCCGGCACGGTTCTCTGCCTGCTGATCGGGCTGCCGGTCGCGTACTGGATGGCGATCAAGGCGCCGCCGTCGCGGCGCGGGCTGCTGCTGGCGCTGGTGATGGTGCCGTTCTGGACGAACTTCCTGGTGCGCACGCTCGGCTGGCAGGTCGTGCTCGCACCCGAAGGGTGGCTGTCGTCGCTGCTGCAGGGCATCGGCGTGCTCGACGGGCCGATCGAGATCCTCTATACCCGCACCGCCGTGCTCATCGGCGTCGTCTACAACTATCTGCCACTGATGATCCTGCCGCTGTTCGTCGCGTTCGACCGCGTCGGCACTCCGCTGCGCGAGGCCAGCAAAGACCTCGGCGCGGGCCCGGTGCGCACCTTCCTGCGGGTCACCGTGCCGCTCGCGCGCCCCGGCATCATCGCGGGCGTGCTGCTGGTGTTCATCCCGCTGATGGGCGACTACATCACCGCCACCGTGCTCGGCGGCGCGCAGGGCAACATGGTCGGTCAGCTGGTCGCCAGCCAGTTCGGCACCGCGCAGAACTGGGCGCTCGGCTCGGCGATGGCGGTGCTGCTCATCCTCGTGATCGCTGCGACCGTCGGGGTCGCGGCCGTGGTGCTCTGGCTGGTCTCGCTGCCGTTCCGGGTGCGCAGCCGGCTCACGCTCGGCCCTGCGGGCCCGACAAGCCCCACAAACGCACCGGCATCCGTCCCCGCATCCGCGGCCGCCTCGAAGGAGGATGCCGAATGACCTCCCGCATCCGCTCCCGCGGTCGCACCGGCGACCGCCTGCTCACCGTGTGGGCCGTGCTCGTCTTCGCGTTCCTGTTCCTGCCGATCGTCGTGATCATCCTGTCGTCGTTCAACTCCGGGCGGCTCCTGGTCGCCTGGGACGGCTTCAGCCTCGCCCCCTTCGCCGCCCTCGTCGAGAAGCCGGTGATCCGCGAGGCCGTGATGGTGTCGCTGCGCACCGGTCTCATCGCCGCTCTCCTCGCCTCGCTGCTGGGCACGCTCGCGGGCATCGCGATGGCCCGCCGCCCCGGCCGCTGGACGTGGTGGTTCCTCGGCCTGCTGCTGCTCGTGTCGGTCACCCCCGAGATCGTCGACGCGATCGCGCTGCTGCCGTGGCTGGTGTTCCTCGGGCAGGACCTCGGCATGACGCTGTTCAGCGACGGCACCGTGCGCCTGGTGATCGGTCACTCGCTGTTCTCGATCGCGATCGTCTCGTACATCGTGCGTGCCCGGCTGATCGGGCAGGACGCCCGCCTCGAAGAGGCCTCGGCCGACCTGTACGCCACGCCGATGCGCACCTTCTGGAAGGTCACGCTGCCGCTCGCGATGCCGGCCGTGCTGGCCGGATTCCTGCTGTCGTTCACGCTCAGCCTCGACAACACGATCGTGTCGGCTTTCGTGCAGGTCTCGGGCACGACCCCGTGGCCGGTGTACGTGCTCAGCTCGCTGCGCAGCGGCCTGCGGCCCGAGATCGCCGCCGTCTCGACGGTGATGCTCGTGCTCACGCTGCTCGCGCTCGCCCTCGTGGCGCTCGTGCTCAAGCGCGCCGGCGACTCCGCGACCGAGATCGCCCGCACCATGGCAGGCGGCTGAGATGGCGGCCGACCTCGTCTTCCGCGGCGGCGCGTACGGCGGCCGGGTGTTCCTCTCCGACGCGTCGCGCGCCCGCGCCGACGCGGTCGCCGTCCGCGACGGGCGGATCGTCGCGGTGGGGGCGGATGCCGCCGAACTGGCCGGCCCCCGCACCGAGATCGTCGACCTCGACGGGCGGATGCTGCTGCCCGGCTTCCAGGATGCTCACGTGCATCCGCTCTGGGGCGGGCTCGACATGCTGCGCTGCGACCTCGCCGCGCTCGGCACGCAGGACGCGTACCTCGACCGCATCCGCACGTACGCCGACGAACACTTGGATGACGAGTGGGTGCTGGGCGGCGGCTGGCAGATGTCGGCGTTCCCCGGCGGCACGCCGACGGCATCCGCACTCGACACGGCGGTCGCCGACCGTCCGGCCTTCCTGCCGAACCGCGACGGGCACGGCGCGTGGGTGAATTCCCGCGCGCTCGCGCTCGCCGGCATCACCCGCGACACCCCCGACCCGGCCGACGGACGCATCGAGCGCGACGCCGACGGCACCCCCACCGGCACCCTGCACGAGGGGGCGATGGGACTCGTGAACCGGATGCTGCCGCCGGAGTCGCCCGCGCGGCTGCGCGAGGCGCTGCAGGTCGGGCAGCGGCACCTGCACTCCTTCGGCATCACCGCCTGGCAGGACGCGATCGTCGGCACCCAGTACGGCGACGCCGGCGACCCGCTGCCGGCGTATCTCGCGGCGGCCGAGGCGGGGGAGTTGACCGGTCGCGTCGTCGGATCGCTGTGGTGGGACCGCACCCGCGGGCTCGAGCAGATCGATGACCTCGTCGCGCTGCGCGCAGCCGGACGCGTGGGCCGCTTCGCCGCGACCAGCATCAAGATCATGCAGGACGGCGTGGCCGAGAACTTCACCGCCTCGATGCTCGAGCCGTACTGCGACGGTCACGGGCACCGCACCGACAACAGCGGCATCTCGTTCGTCGAGCCGCAGCTGCTGAAGGAGGCGGCCGCGCGGCTGGATGCGCTCGGCTTCACGCTGCACTTCCACGCCATCGGCGACCGGGCGGTGCGCGAATGCCTGGATGCCGTGGAGGAGGCGCTGCGCCGCAACGGCCCGCGCGGCAACCCGCATCACATCTCGCACATCCAGGTGGTGCACCCATACGACGTGCCGCGGTTCCGGCGGCTCGGCGTCACCGCGAACATGCAGATGCTGTGGGCCACCCTCGAGCCGCAGATGGTCGATCTCACTCTGCCGTTCCTCGGCGAGGAGCGCTCGAGCTGGCAGTACCCGTTCGGCGATCTGCTGCGCGCGGGCGCCCCGCTCGCCGCCGGCAGCGACTGGTCGGTGTCGACACCCGATCCGATGGCCGCGATCCACACCGCGGTGAACCGGCGCTCCGCGCCATCGGAATGGGAGGGCGACTACCCGCCCTTCCTGCCCGAGCAGGCCATCGACCTCGGCACCGCGCTGCAGGCGTACACCGCCGGCTCAGCCCGGGTGAACAGCCTGCCCGAGACCGGCAGCATCCGGGTCGGGATGCTCGCCGATCTCGCCCTGCTCGACCGCGACCCGTTCGACGGGCCGGCCGACGAGATCGGGGCGACGCGGGTGCTCGGCACCTGGGTCGAGGGGGAGCGGGTGTACGCGGCGGACTGAGGCCGCCGAGTCGGCACACCCAGCGCAGGAAGACAGTCGAGCGCAGGAGGATCTCCGCGAGATCCTCCTGCGCTCAGCAGATCACCTGTTCTCGGCGGCGCCGCGCGTCAGCGGGTGTGGTCGTCGGCGACGTCGAGGGCCGCGTCGATCGCAGCCAGCCCACGGACGAGCTCCTCCTCCGAGATCACCAGCGGCGGGGCGATGTGCGTGCGGTTGAAGTGCACGAACGGCCACACGCCGCCCTTCTTCGCCGCGGCGGCGAAGGCGCCCATCGGTGCAGCATCCGCCCCTGCCGCGTTGAACGGCACGAGCGGCTCGCGGGTCTCCTTGTCTCGCACCAGCTCGACGGCCCAGAACAGACCGCGGCCGCGCACCTCGCCGACGCTGGGGTGCTTGTCGACCCACCCGCGCAGCGTCGGCTCGATGACGCGCTCGCCGAGGTCGCGCACCCGCTCGAGGATGCCGTCGCGACGGAACACTTCGAAGGTCGCGATGCCGGCTGCGCAGGCGAGCGGATGCCCCGAGTAGGTGAGCCCGCCCGGGAACGCCGTGGTGTCGAAGTGCGAGGCGACCCGGTCGGAGATCACGACGCCGCCGAGCGGCACGTAGCCCGAGTTGATGCCCTTCGCGAAGGTGATGAGGTCGGGCTGCGCGTCGAATGCGTCGATGCCGAACCACTCACCCAAGCGACCGAAGCCGACCATGACCTCGTCGGCGATGTACAGGATGCCGTGCCGGTCGCACAGTTCGCGCACGCCCTGCAGGTAGCCGGGCGGGGGCACGATCACGCCGTTCGTGCCGACCACGGTCTCGATGATGATCGCCGCGATCGTCGACGGGCCCTCCAGCAGGATGGTCTGATCGAGGTGAGCGAGGGCGCGCTCGGCCTCCTGGTCGAGCGTTTCGGAGTGGAACGGCGAGCGGTACAGGTACGGCCCGAAGAAGCGCACCGCGCCGTTGTCGCCCGGGTCGTTCGCCCAGCGCCGCGGGTCGCCGGTCAGCGAGATCGCCGTCGACGTCGAGCCGTGGTAGCTGCGGTACATCGACAGCACCTTGCGGCGCCCGGTGGCCTGACGTGCCATGCGCACCGCGTACTCGACCGCCTCGGCGCCGCCGTTCGTGAAGAACACCTTCTCGAAGCCCTCAGGTGCGACCTCGCTGACGAGCCGCGCGAGCTCGCCGCGCACGTCGTTCGCCATCGACGGCTGGATGGTCGCGAGGCGGCCGGCCTGCTGCTGGATAGCGGCGACGAGATCGGGATGCTGGTGGCCGAGGTTGAGGTTCACGAGCTGGCTCGAGAAGTCGAGGTAGGCGTTCCCCTGGTAGTCCCAGAACGTCGAGCCCTCGCCGGCGGCGACCGGCATCGGGTCGATCAGGGCCTGGGCGCTCCAGGAGTGGAACACGTGGCCGCGGTCGTCGGCGCGCACCTGCGCCTCGGCATCCGCGTCGGGGAGCGCGTGGACCGCGCCGCGGCGGTCGGTGTACTCGGTCATGCTCAGCATCCTTCCGTAGAACGTCGTCGGGCCCGCGGCAGAAGAACCCGCATTACGAGTCGAAGCCCATCCCGACCGCGTCGAGCACCTTCAGCAGCGGGCCGCGGCGGCCCTCGCGGTGATCGGCGCGGTCCATCGCGGCGCGCACCAGGTTGACCCCGATGCCGGCCGCGGGCTCGGGCGGGAACGGCAGCGGACGGGTGCGCACCATCTCGAGCGCGGTGCGCTCGGTCTCACGGCCGTCGAGCTGGTCGAGCATGACGTCGGCGGCGAAGCGGGTCGCGCCGACCCCGAGCCCGGTGAAGCCGGTCGCGTACGCGACCCGGCCGCCGCGCGCGGTGCCGAAGAACGCGCAGAACCGGCTGCATGAGTCGATCGCCCCCGCCCAGCGGTGCGTGAAGCGCAGCCCCTCGAGCTGCGGGAACGTGGTGAAGAAATGCGAGGCGAGCCGGCGGAAGCTCTCCGGCCGCTCCTCGTAGGCCTCGCGCACCTTGCCACCGAAGTGGTAGATCGCGTCGTAGCCGCCGAACAGGATGCGGTCGTCGGCGGTCAGCCGGTAGTAGTGGAACTGGTTGGCGCTGTCGGACACCCCCTGCCGGTGCTGCCAGCCGATCGCCGCGCGCTGGGCGGGCGAGAGCGGCTCGCTCATGAGCACGTAGTCGTACACCGGCACGGTCATCAGCCGGTTGCGGGCGAGCAGCGACGGGAACACGTTGGTGGCGAGTGCGACCTGGGATGCGGTGACCGAGCCTGCCGCGGTCGTCACGGTCTGCGTGCCGCGGCCCGAGATGCCGGTCACGCGGGTGCGCTCGAAGATCTGCACGCCGAGCTCGACGGCCACCCGGGCGAGCTCGACGGCGAGCCTGCCGGGGTGCACCATGGCGCATCCGTCGCGATCCCAGCTGCCGGCGAGATACGTCGGCGAGGCGATCTCGGCGCGCACCGCCTGCTCGTGGAGGAAGTCGTCGCCGTGCAGCCACTCCACCTGATGCGGCTCGGTCGCCACGGCCAGCTGCCCGGTGCGCTCCCAGTCGACCTGCATGCCGTACCGCTCGACAGCATCCTGGATGCCGTCGAGGTTCTCGGCGCCGAGCCGCTCGAGCTCGTCGATCTCGTCGGGCCAGCGGTTCTGGCCGTTCTCGATGCCGTGCGTGAGGCTCGCCTCGCAGAATCCGCCGTTGCGACCGGATGCAGCCCAGCCGACCCGGTTCGCCTCCAGCAGCACCACGTTGCGGTGCGGGTCGCGCTCCTTCGCGCGGATCGCGGTCCACAGGCCCGCATACCCGCCGCCGACGACCGCGAGGTCGGCGCGGACCGCGCCGGTCAGCGACGGATGCGCGGGACGCTCGAGGCCGTCGAGCCAGAACACCGCGTGCCTCGTGTCGCGCAGGGCGTCGTCGATGACGCCCGTTGCCGGCGGATGCCGCTCGAACACGGTTGTTCCCATGGATATCGCTCCGTTGCGAAGGGTGGGGTCAGTCGCTCAGCGCGTGCCCCAGTTGTAGAAGTCCTTGTGCAGTCCGGCGTAGAGGAAGCACTCGGTGTGCGCGACCCCGGGGATCGCCCGCACGCGCGTCGCGACGAGCTCGAGCAGGTCCTCATCGGTCTCGCAGATCGCCTCGGCGAGAACGTCATACGAGCCGAGGGTGACGACCACATAGGCGACCTCGTCGAAGTCCTTCACGGCCTCGGCGACCTCGCGCGGGTCGCCCTGCACGCGGATGCCGATCATGGCCATCCGGGCGAAGCCGAGCTGACGCGGGTCGGTGACCGCGACGATCTGCATGACACCCGACTCGGTGAGGCGCTGCACGCGCTGGCGGACGGCCGCTTCACTCAGGCCGACGGCGCGGCCGATCTCGGCGTACGGACGCCGACCGTCCTGCTGCAGCAGTTCGATGATCTGCTTCGACACGTCGTCGAGCACGGGCGCCTTCGTCTTGTCGACCATGTGTCGATTCTGTCAGCGCAAGAGGCGCTCGGCAACCGAATTCGCAGAGATCGGCGAGATCCGCTCCTGATTTCGTAGGTTCAGGATGCTGATGCTCGGAGGTCGGCGACGTGCCGCCGCTCGTGCAGCACCAGACCAGGACGCTCGTCGACCTTCGTGCCGCCGTCGGCGACCCAGCCGTTGCGCTCGTAGAAGCGCGCCGCGCGGTCGTTGCCGGCGAGCACCCAGAGGTAGGCGCGCTCATGCCCCTCGGCGCGCAGCTGCTGTTCGACGCCGTCGAGCAGCAGTCGTCCGATCCCGGTCGACCACTCGTCGGGGTGTGCGTAGATGCCCCACAGCTCGCCGGTGGCGACAGCATCCGCATCCCTCGCGGCGCCGAAGCTCGCCCACCCGACGATCTCGCCGTCGCGCTCGACGATGAGCGTGTGCGAGCGCTGTGCCGGGTCGGCGATGATGCGCGCCCAGCCCGCTTCACGGTCGGCGATCGACAGTCCGTCGAGCACCTCCTGCGGCATGAGCCCGCGGTACGCCTCCTGCCAGGAGCGCACGTGCACGACCGCGATGCCGTGAGCGTCCCGCGGCTCGGCTCCCCTCAGCAGCATCCCTCTCGCATCCGGCATCCACCCATCCTGCCTGCTCGCCAGACGGATGCGGGTATCAGGCGTCGCGGCGGGGGCCGGAGGACGGGGCGACAGTGAAGACGTGCGGGGTGGCGAAGCCGGCATTCGCGAAGGCGCGCTCCACGGCATCCGTCACGGCGGCGACCCGGTCGCGGTCGACGAGCGCGATCGCCGCGCCGCCGAAGCCGCCGCCGGTCATCCGCGCACCGACCGCGCCGGCCGCGAGGGCCGTGTCGACGGCGGTGTCGAGCTCGGGCACCGAGATCTCGAAGTCGTCGCGCATCGACGCGTGCGACGCGACCAGCAGGTCGCCGATCGCGCGCGGGCCGCGCGCCTCGAGCGTCGCGACCGTGTCGAGCACCCGCTGGTTCTCGGTGACGACGTGCCGCACGCGACGGAACGTCACGTCGTCCATCAGCTCGGCCGCGCGGGGCAGGTCGGCGGGCGTCGCGTCGCGCAGCGCCGGGATGCCGAGCAGCGCCGCCCCGCGCTCGCAGGCGTCGCGCCGCTCGCGATACCCGCCGGTCGAATGCGCGTGCTTCACCTGCGTGTCGATCACGAGCAGCTCGAGCCCCTCGGCGCCGAACCCGGTCGGGATCGAGCGCGTTTCGAGCGTGCGGCAATCGAGGAAGGTCGCAGCATCCGCCCGGCCGAGCATCGACGCCATCTGGTCCATGATGCCGGTGGGGGCGCCGACGGCCTCGTTCTCGGCGCGCCGTCCGGCCTGCGCGAGCGTCACCGGGTCGAGTCCCAGCTCCCACAGCTCGTTCAGTGCGGTCGCGACCGCGCCCTCGATGGCGGCCGACGACGACAGACCCGCGCCGATCGGCACGTCGGAGGCGATCGCGATGTCGACGCCACCGGCCCGGGCATCCGGCCGCAGCGCGCGCAGCGCCCAGGCCACGCCCAGCACGTACGCCGACCACTCCGGCACGGCCGGCTCCGCGCCCGTCGCCGTGGGGAACAGCTCGTCGAGCGCGTCCAGCGCGGCCTCGACCGGCTCCTCGGCGAAGGCGGAGGTCACCCGGATGCGGTCGTCAGCGCGCCGCGAGGCGGCCGCGTAGGTGCGGTGCGGAATGGCGAAGGGCAGCACGTAGCCCTCGTTGTAGTCAGTGTGCTCGCCGATGAGGTTCACCCGCCCGGGCGCCGACCAGATGCCGTCGGGCTCGCGGCCGGTGAGCGCGGTCAGCAGGGTGCGGGCGGCATCGAGCGGAAGGGTCATGCGGTCACCTCGGGGACGGAGTCGATGGCGGCGCGCAGCCGCTCGGCGGCGGTCTCGGGCAGGATCTCGGCGGTCCAGGCCTGCATGGCGGACTCCGATCCGGCGAGGAACTTCAGCTTGTCGGCGGCGCGGCGCGGGCTGGTCAGCTCGAGGCGCATCCGCACGGTGTCACGGCCGACGTGCACGGGAGCCTGATGCCACGCCGCGATGTACGCGGTCGGGGTGTCGTAGAGCGCGTCGACGCCGCGCAGCAGCCGCAGGTAGAGCGGGGCGAGCTCGTCGCGCTCGACATCGTTCAGCGCGGCGAAGTCGGGCACGTGCCGGTGCGGCATGAGCTGCACCTCGAGCGGCCAGCGCGCGGCGAACGGCACGAAGGCCGTCCAGTGCTCGCCCTGCAGCACGACCCGCTCGGATGCCTGCTCGAACTCGAGCACACGGGAGAGCAGATCGGGTGCGGTGCGGTCGATGCTGTCGAGCAGCCGCTGGGTGCGCGGGGTGATGTACGGGTACGCGTAGATCTGGCCGTGCGGATGCGGCAGGGTCACCCCGATCGCCTCGCCGCGGTTCTCGAACGGGAAGACCTGCTCGATGCCGGGCAGCGCCGACAGCGCGGCGGTGCGGTCGGCCCACGCCTCGATGACCGTGCGCGCCCTGGTGACCGACTGCGTGCCGAAAGATCCCGCGTGGTCGGGGCTGAAGCACACCACCTCGCAGCGGCCGATGCTCGTGCGGGTGCGTCCGAGACCGAGGTGGGCGAGGTCGTCGAGTCCGCGCGGGGCATCGGATGCGGCTGGCACGCCGCCGGTCGCCTCGGCGAGGGCGGGGCCGAACGAGGGGGAGCGGTTCTCGAAGACCGCCACGTCGTAGTTCGAGGGGATCTCTGACGGGTTGGTTGCGGTCTGCGGGGCGAGCGGGTCGGCGTCGGCGCCGGGCAGCATGACGCGGTTCTGCCGCTTGGTGGCGAAGGTGATCCAGTCGCCGGTGAGCACGTCCTGCCGCATGGTGGCGGTCTCGGGTCGCGGATCGAGGGTGCGCGCATCGATGCTGCGCTCGGCGCCCAGCGCGCTGCCCGGGTCGTCGTAGTAGAACAGCTCGCGGCCGTCGGCCAGCAGCGTGCTGCGCTTGGTCACCCCGGCGGCGAGCTCGGTGGTTCGCAACTCCGGAGAATCGTTCGTGTTCACGTCAACACGGTACCTTCTCCGGCGTGGTAACGTCAACACGCCGGAGTTGTGAAGAGAGGGCCCATGCAGACGAAGCGCGTGTCGATGGCGATGGTCGCCGCGCGGGCGGGCGTCTCGGGTCAGACCGTCTCGCGCGTCGCGAACGACAGCCCCAAGGTCGACCCCGAGACCAGGGCCCGCGTCGAGCAGGCAATGGCCGAACTCGGCTATCGCCCCAACCGCGCCGCCCGCGCGCTGCGCACCGGGCGCACGCAGACCATCGGCCTCGTCGCGCAGACCCTCGCCACGGTCGGCAACTCCCGGATGCTGCAGGCCGTCGCCGACGCGGCATCCGCCCGCGGCTACGCCCTCACCGCCGTGACGCTCGGCGCCGAGGGCGACATCGCCGAGGCCTTCGAGCGCCTGCGCGAGCAGGGTGTCGACGGGGCGATCGTGCTCAACGAGGCGACCGCGCGCCTCGAGCGCGAGGACGCCCCGACCGCCGGGCTGCGCGTGGTCGTGGTGGACTCCCCGCCCGACACGCGCTTCACCGTCATCGCCACCGATCACGCCGAGGGCGCCCGCGCTGCGGTGCGTCACCTCCTAGCGCAGGGGCACCGCACCGTGCACCACCTCGCGGGACCCGAGGGCTCGTACGCCGCCGCTGAACGCGAGCGCGGCTGGCGCGAAGCGCTCGCCGAGGCGGGCATCGCGGCATCCGTCCCGCTGCGCGGCGACTGGACGGCCGCCTCCGGCGAGCGGCTCGCCGCCGACCTTCCAGCCGAGGCGACGGCGGTGTTCGTCGCGAACGACCAGATGGCGCTCGGCGCGCTGCGCGCGCTCGCTGCATCGGGCCGCCGCATCCCCGAGGACGTCGCGGTGATCGGCTTCGACGACGTGACGGATGCTGCGCAGTACCGCCCCGCGCTGACGACCGTGCGGCAGGACTTCGACGTGCTCGGCGAGCGGGCGCTCGCCCTGCTGATCGGCATGATCGAGGGCGCCGAGGCGAGCGTCGACGAGCGTCTCGCCCCCGAGCTCGTGCTGCGCGAGAGCGCCTGACCTCGCGGCGACCGACGCCGGCTCAGGCCATCAGGCTCAGCGTCTCGGCCGTCACCGGATACCGCGGCTCGCGCCCGGCGATGTAGGCCTCGAGCTCGTCGAGCGCCAGGTCGGTCAGGCGTCGGGCCTCGCCGCCGAGCGAGCCCGCGAGATGCGGGGTGACCGCGACGTTCGGCAGCGTCAGCAGCTCGGAGTCGGCGGGCAGCGGCTCGGGGTCGGTGACGTCGAGGATCGCATCGAGCCGGCCCGTCCGCGCCTCGACGAGCAGCGCGTCGTGGTCGATGAGCGAGCCGCGCGCGGTGTTGATGACGGTCGCGCCATCGCGCAGCGCAGCGAGCTGCGGAGCGGCGATCATGTGGTGCGTCGAGGGCAGGGCGGGCGCGTGCAGCGACAGCACGTCGACCTCGGGCAGCATCCGCTCGAGCGGCACGAGAGCGGCGCCGGCGGCCGCGACCTCATCGGCGTCGGCGAATGGATCGGCGACGAGCACGCGCAGTCCGTCGAAGGGGCGCAGCAGATCGACCACGCGGCGACCGATGCGGGAGTAGCCGACGATGCCGACCGTGCGATCGAGGTTGCCGATCGCGCGCTGCCGCAGCTGCGCACCGGCGTCGTCCTCGCTGACCAGCACGCCGATCTGCGGCAGCACCCGCTTGCCGGCGAACAGGATCGCGGCGAGCGTGAACTCGGCGACCGGCACCGAGTTCGCCTCGGCCGCAGTCGTGATGCGGATGCCGCGCTGCCAGAACTCCTCGGTCACCTGCGCGCGCACGCTGCCGGCCGCGTGGAACACCGCCCGCAGACGGGGGAGACGGGCGAGCAGGGCGTCGTCGAACTCCGGCGCGCCCCACGAGGTGATGAGCACCTCGACCTCGGCGAGCTCGGCGTCGAGCCGCGGGTCGGAGAGGTCGTCGAGCAGCATCCGATCGGGCACTGCGGCGAGCGAGGCGAAGCGCTCGCGGCGTGCGGCGTCGAACAGCAGCTCGAAGGCGTCGGTCGACATGGCGGCGTGTGCGACGGGGCGCGCGGCATCGGGCATGCCAATGAACCTACCGCGCACCGGGAGGTTGACCTGCGTCAACAGTTGAGATCTGGCAACTAATACTCTATCGTTGACGAAGATCAACTTTCAGGAGCATCCACCTTGTCAACGCACACTCCCTCGTCGACCGAAACCAAGCGGTCAGCTCGAGAGGTCTTCACGGCGATCTCCGGCCTCATCGTCGGCATGTTCGTCGCGGTGCTCTCGGGCACCGTCGTCTCGACCTCGCTGCCCGTCATCATCGCCGACCTCGGCGGCACCCAGTCGCAGTACACCTGGGTCATCACCGCGAGCCTGCTCGCCACGGCCGTCTCGACCCCCATCTGGGGCAAGCTCGCCGACCTCGTCGACCGCAAGGTCCTCGTGCAGCTCTCGCTCGTGCTCTTCACGGTCGGCACCGTCATCGCCGGCTTCTCGACCGACACCAACATGCTCATCGCCGTTCGCGTCCTTCAGGGCATCGGCGTCGGCGGTCTCATGTCGCTCGTCATGATCGCCGTCGCGCTCATCATCTCCCCGCGCGAGCGCGGCAAGTACATGGGCGTCGTCGGCGGCATCATGGCCCTCGCCACGATCGGCGGCCCGCTGCTCGGCGGCGTCATCACCGATGTGTGGGGCTGGCGCGCCAACTTCTTCGTCGGCGTGCCCTTCGCGATCATCGCGCTCGTGCTGCTGCAGTTCACCCTGCACCTGCCCAAGCCGCAGAAGGCCAAGGTCTCGATCGACTACTTCGGCATCGTGCTGATGGCCGTCGGCGTCTCGACCCTGCTGATCTGGGTGTCGATGGGCGGCAGCCAGTTCGAGTGGGACTCGATGACCAGCATCACCCTCGCCGTCATCGCGGGTGCCGCGATCGCCGCCTTCATCGCCGTCGAGTTCTTCGTCAAGGAGCCGATCGTCCCGATGTCGCTGTTCCGCAACCGCACCTTCACCCTCTCGGTGATCGCGTCGATCGCGATCGGCGTCTCGATGTTCGCCACGTCGGTGTTCCTCGCGCAGTACTTCCAGCTCGCCCGTGGCGCCACACCGACCGAGTCGGGTCTGATGACGATCCCGATGATCATCGGCCAGATGGGTGCGTCGATCATCATCGGTCAGCTCGTCAGCCGCTTCGGCAAGTGGAAGGGCTGGATGCTGACCGGCTCCGTGCTCGCCACCATCGGCGTCACGCTGATGTCGACCCTGCGCTACGACACCCCGTTCGCGCTCGTCGCGGTCTACATGTTCGTTCTCGGCGCCGGCCTCGGCATGGTGATGCAGAACCTCACCCTCATCGTGCAGAACGACACCCCGCCCACCCAGCTGGGTGCCGCCTCGTCGAACGTCAACTTCTTCCGCACGATCGCCGGCACCATCGGCGTGACCATCATGGGCTCGCTGCTGTCGACCAACGTCGGCACGTACGTGAAGGACGGACTGGCCGGCTTCAAGCCCACCTCGCAGGATGAGATCGGCGCACTGCAGCACCTCGCCTCGGGCGACGTGCCGAAGATGGGCGAGCTGCCCGACAGCATTCGCACCATCGTCGAGTCGGCCTACGGGCACGGCATCGCCGACGCGTTCATCATCGCCATCCCGCTGGCGGTGCTGGCCGTCATCGCGATCGCGTTCATCCGCAACAAGCCGCTGTCGACCAAGAACGCGGCCGAGCAGCTGCGCGAGCAGGCCGAGGAGTCGGCGATCGAGGTCGCCGAGGCCGAGGTCGGCGCGTCGACCGGCGCGATCACCACCGTGCGCAGCGTCGACGCCTCGTCGCCCGCTGCCGTCGGTGTGACGGTGCTCGAGCGCACGGATCAGGACCGCGAGGACTGACATGCCCACCGACATCGTGGCGGACACGGACCTCGACGCCGCCTTGGCGGAGTTCCAGGGTCAGCTGAACATGATCTTCACCAGGGCGCGGTCGATGTGGAAGGAATCCGCCGCGCGCATCCACCCCGACCTGCAGCCCGCCGGATACAAGCTGCTGAGCTACATCGCCCGGTCGGGCACGGCCAGCGCGCACCATCTCGCGGAGTGCTTCGAGATGGACAAGTCGGTCGTGAGCAGGCAGACGCGGATGCTGGAGGAGGCCGGGCTGATCGTGTCGCGCCCCGATGAGAGCGACGGGCGCCTGCGGGTGCTCAGCGCGACGCCGGCCGCCGAGGAAGCGCTCGCCGAGGTGCGCGGTGCGCACGCCGAGCGGATGCGCGGAGCGATCGGCGAGCTGACGCCGGACGAGATCCGGGTGGCGTCCAAGGTGTTCCGCCTGCTGTCGGAGAGCTGACCTGCAGGGCCATGAGGCTCCGTCCCCGGAATCGGGGGCGGAGCCTCGCCGTAGACTCGGGAGCATGAGCAGCTCGCCCTCTGACGACGTGACGGTCGAACAGGCCGTCGCCCGCGTCGAGCACGAGCTCGGGCGGCTGTTCGCCCGCATCCGGGTGGGCTGGCGCGAGGCGGCCGTGACCGTTCATCCCGAACTGCAGCCCCTCGGCTACCAGGTGCTCGTGTCGATCACCAAGGGCGATGCGACCACGGCGGGTGCGATCATCGAGCGCCTGCAGACCGACAAGTCGGCGGTGAGCAGGCAGGTGCGTCAGCTCGAGGCGCTCGGGCTCGTCGAGAGCATCCGCGATCCTGACGACCGCAGGGCCCGCGTGCTCGTCGCGACCGACCTCGCCCGCGAGCGCGTCGCGATCGCGCGGGCGGCGTACGAGTCGCGGCTCGCCGAGCGGCTGAAGTCGTGGTCGGCCCACGACCTCGACCGGGTGGCCGAGCTGCTCGACGCCCTCGGGCGCTGAGCCGGCGTACGCTCCACCCCGGCTGACGGATGCTGCGCTTGCGCTCGCCCTCCGAACCTGCCACTATGTGGGAAAGCGTTTACCGGAGCGGTTCCGGACACGATGACTTTCCCGAACGACAGAACGGAACACCATGGCAGACGTGCGCGAGATCGGCATCATCATGAACGGCGTCTCCGGACGCATGGGCTACCGGCAGCACCTGGTGCGCTCGATCCTCGCGATCCGCGACCAGGGCGGCATTGAGCTTCCCGACGGCTCGAAGGTGACCGTGCGCCCCCTGCTCGTCGGCCGCAACGAGGCGAAGCTCGCCGAGATCGCCGCCGAGCACGGCATCGCCGACTACACCACCGACCTCGACGCGGCCCTCGCCGACGAGAAGTGGGAGATCTACGCCGACTTCCTCGTGACCAAGGCCCGCGCCACCGCCATCCGCAAGGCCATCGCCGCCGGCAAGGCGATCTACACCGAGAAGCCCACCGCCGAGTCGCTCGACGAGGCCATGGAGCTCGCCCGCCTCGCCAAGACGGCCGGCGTGAAGACGGGCGTCGTGCACGACAAGCTCTACCTGCCCGGCCTGCAGAAGCTCAAGCGGCTCATCGACTCCGGCTTCTTCGGCCGCATCCTCTCGGTGCGCGGCGAGTTCGGCTACTGGGTCTTCGAGGGCGACTGGCAGCCGGCGCAGCGCCCCAGCTGGAACTACCGCACCGAAGACGGCGGCGGCATCATCAGCGACATGTTCCCGCACTGGAACTACGTGCTCGAGAACCTCTTCGGCGCCGTCAAGAGCGTGTACGCGCAGGCCGCCACCCACATCCCCGAGCGCTGGGACGAGAAGGGCGAGAAATACACCGCCACCGCCGAGGATGCCGCATACGGCATCTTCGAGCTCGAGGGCGACATCATCGCCGAGATCAACTCCAGCTGGACCGTGCGCGTCAACCGCGACGAGCTCGTCGAGTTCCAGGTCGACGGCACGCACGGCTCGGCCGTGGTCGGCCTGTTCGGTTGCAGGATCCAGCCCCGCAACGCCACCCCGAAGCCGGTCTGGAACCCCGACCTCGAAGACACCCACGACTACGACGCCGACTGGCAGAGCGTGCCCACCAACGACGTTTTCCTGAACGGGTTCCGTCAGCAGTGGGAGGAGTACCTGACCTCGTACGTGCTCGGCACCGAGTACGCCTTCGACCTGCTCGCCGGTGCCAAGGGCGTGCAGTTCGCCGAGGCCGGTCTCGCCTCCAGCGCCGAGGGACGCAAGATCGTGCTCGACGAGCTGAGCCTGTGATGAGCAGCATCCGTCTTCTGTCCGCCGACGGCACCGTCTCGGATGCCGCGCTGAACGACTCCGGCGGGTACGCCCGCCCGACCTCGCCGCTGCAGAGCCGCGTCGCCTACGCCGCCGCGCACGTCGTGCCCATCGCGTGGGCCGACAACACCCCCGAACGTCCCGCCGAGATCGACTGGGACGCGACCCTCGCGTTCCGCCGCAACGTGTACTCGTGGGGGCTCGGCGTCGCCGACGCCATGGACACCGCCCAGCGCAACATGGGGTTGGATGCCGCGGCCACCCGCGAGCTCATCGCCCGCAGCGCTTCGGTGGCACGGGAAGAGGGCGGCTCAGTGGTGGTGGGCGTGAACACCGATCACGTCGACGAGACGCACATCTCGCTGGATGCCGTGATCGACGCGTACCGCTCGCAGCTGGCGTTCACGGAGGAGCAGGGGGCAGGCCCCGTGCTGATGGCATCCCGCCACCTCGCCCGCATCGCGACGAGCGCCGAGGACTACCGCCGTGTGTACCGCGCGGTGCTGTCGGAGGCGACCACCCCGGTCGTGCTGCACTGGCTGGGCACGGCGTTCGACCCCGAGCTGCAGGGCTACTTCGGCGCAGACGACTGGCAGGCGGCATCCGATGTGCTGCTCGAGATCATCGCCGAGAACCCCGACAAGGTCGCCGGCGTGAAGATGAGCCTGCTCAACGCCGAGAGCGAGATCTCGGTGCGCGAGCGCCTGCCCGAGGGCGTGCGGATGTTCACCGGCGACGACTTCAACTATGTCTCGCTGATCGGCGATTCGGGCCAAGGCGCGAGGTCGTACTCCGACGCGCTGCTCGGCGCGTTCGCGGCGATCACGCCGGTCGCGTCCGCGGCGATCCAGGCGCTCGACGCCGGAGATCACGCCGCCTACGAGCGCATCCTTGGCCCCACCGAGGAGCTCAGCCGCCAGGTGTTCGCCGCGCCCACCTTCTATTACAAGACCGGCGTCGCGTTCCTGGCCTGGCTGAACGGCCACCAGCCCGCGTTCCAGATGGTCGGCGGCCTGCACTCCGCGCGCAGCCTGCCGCACCTCTCGCGCATCGTCGAGCTCGCCAACGCGTCGCTCGCGCTCGAGAACCCCGAGCTCGCGCGCGAGCGCTGGCACGGGATGCTGCGCCTGAACGGAGTCGACGCGTGAACGCCGTCGACCCGCGCCTGTCGATCAACCAGGCCACCATCAAGTACGCGAACCTTGAGACCGCGCTGCGGGTCACCGCGGACGCCGGCGTGCAGGCGATCGGCCTGTGGCGCGAGCCGGTGAACGAGGTCGGTCTCGACGTCGCGGCGCGGATGCTGACCGATTCGGGTCTGCGCTTCTCGACGCACTGCCGCGGCGGCTTCTTCACCCTGCCGGAGGGGCCCGAGCGCCTCGCTGCGCTGGATGACAACCGCCGCGCGATCGAGGAGACCGCGACGCTCGCCGCCGCCGGAGCCGAGGGCTCGACCGCGGTGCTCGTGCTCGTCGCGGGCGGCCTGCCCGCCGGTTCGCGCGACCTCATCGGCGCCCGCGAGCGCGTGCGCGACGCGATCGGCGTGCTCGCGCCCGACGCGAAGGCGGCCGGGGTGACGCTGGCGATCGAGCCGCTGCATCCGATGTACGCCTCCGACCGCGCCGTCGTCTCGACGCTGGGGCAGGCGCTCGACACCGCCGCCGATTTCGAACCCGAGGTCGTGGGCGCGGCGGTCGACACCTTCCACATCTGGTGGGACCCGCAGGTGCTCGAGCAGATCGCCCGCGCCGGGCGCGAGGGGCGCATCGCGACGTATCAGGTGTGCGACTGGAAGACCCCGATCGCCGAGGATGCCCTGCTCTCGCGGCACTACATGGGCGACGGCGTGATCGACTTCGGCTCGCTGACCCGTGCGGTGCTCGCGACCGGCTACGACCGCGACATCGAGGTCGAGCTGTTCAACGCCGACATCTGGAATGACGACCCCGCCCGCGTGGTCGCCCGCACCGCCGCCGCGTTCGGAGAGACCGTCTCGCCGCACCTGTGAGTGCCGACACAATGAGGGGATGACCATGCGACCCGGACTGTGCTCGGTGACCTTCCGGCAGCTGACCGCCGAGCAGGTCGTCGCGGCCACGGCCGCCGCCGGGCTCGAGGCGATCGAGTGGGGTGGCGACGTGCACGTGCCGCCCGGCGACGAGCGTCGGGCGGCCGAGGTCGCCCGGTTCACGACGGATGCCGGGCTCGCCGTCGCCTCGTACGGCTCGTACTTCCGAGCCGGCGCCGACGAGTCGCTGACGCCGATCCTCGACAGCGCCGAGGCGCTCGGCGCCGACCGCATCCGGGTGTGGGCCGGTTCCGTCGACGCGTCGGAGGCGACGGAGGACGACTGGGCCTCGGTGACCGGAAGGCTGACGGATGCCGTCGCCGAGGCGTCGGCGCGCGGCATCCGCCTGTCGCTGGAGTACCACCGGCGCACCCTTGCGCCCGACCCCGCGTCGACTCTGCGCCTGCTGCGCGCGGTGCCGGGGCTCGGCACGTACTGGCAGCCGTCGGTGGATGCTGAGGATGCGCGGGCGCTCGCCGAGTTCGACGCGCTGGGCGGGCACGTCGACGCCGTGCATGTGTTCTCTTGGTGGCCGGGCGCCGAGCGGCTGCGACTGCACGAGCGCGCCGAGCTGTGGCAGGGGGTGGCGGCAGCGGCATCCGACCTGCCCTCGCCACCGCGCGATGCGCTGCTGGAGTTCGTGCCCGACGACGACCCCGCCCTGCTCCCCGCCGAGGCCGCGACCCTCCGGGCCCTGCTCACGTGACCAACACACGCGTTCTGAACGGGGGAGCGACGGATGGATAGGCTCGGCACATGACTGATGCGGCACGGCGCGCGGGGCGCGCCTCGACCCCGACGCTGCACGACGTCGCGCGCACCGCGGGAGTCTCGCTCGCCACCGCCTCGCGCGTGCTGAACGGCTCCGAGCGCAAGGTCGCCGAGTCGTACCGCGAGCGCGTCGAGCAGGCCGCCGCCGAGCTCGGCTACACCGCGAATCTTTCGGCGCAGGCGATCGCGCGCGGCACCTCGCAGGTGATCGCGCTGCTCGTCGCCGACATCGCCGACCCGTACTTCGGTCTCATCGCCTCTGGCGTCGCGCGCGGTGCTGACGAGGAGGGTCTCATCGTCACCGTCGCCATCACCGAGCGCGACCCGCAGCGCGAGGCGCGCATCCTGCACGCTCTGCGCGGGCAGCGCCCGCGGGGTGTGATCCTCGCGGCATCCCGCTCGGATGAGAGCGAGACGGCCACCACCGACGAGCTGTCGTCGTTCCGCGAACTCGGCGGACGCACTGTCAGCTTCGGGCCGGGCGGCGACCGCAGCATCCGCATCGACAACCGCGGCGGCGCCGAGCGTCTCGCCCGCGCGATGGCCGACCTCGGCTACCGGCGCGCGATCGGCCTCGCAGCCGCCGAGGGCGTGCGCACCTCCGACGACCGCATGGCCGGCTTCGCGGCCGGGTTCTCGGCCGGCGGCGGCGAACTCGACCGCATCTACCGCGGCACCTTCGCACGCGAATCCGGCACGCAGCAGATGACCGCGGCGCTCGCCGACGGCGTCGAACCGGGCACCCTCGTGTTCGGCCTCAGCGACGTCGTTGCGATCGGCGCGATGACCGCCATCCGCGACGCCGGCCGCACGGTCGGCGCCGACATCGCGGTGTGCGGCTTCGACGACGTGCCCGCCAGCCGCGACGTCACCCCGCAGCTCAGCACCGTGCGCGTGCCGCTCAGCGAGTTCGGCTATCAGGCGTTCCGCGCGACGGTGGATGCCGAATGGCAGCAGGACGACGTCGACCTCGAGGTGCTGGTGCGCGCCAGCACGCCCGGGGTCGCCTGATGCGCGTCGTCTTCGCGCCCGACAGCTTCAAGGGCACGATCACCGCGGCCGACGCGGCGCAGGCGCTCGCCGAGGGCTGGCGCACCGTGGATGCCGACGTCGAGGTCGTGCTGCGGCCGATGGCCGACGGCGGCGAGGGCACGGTCGCGGCGTTCGCGGCCGCAGTGCCCGGTGCCGAGCGGATGCCGGTGACGGTCGACGGCCCGGCGGGACGCCCGGTCGACACGGCCTGGTTGCTGCTGCCGGCATCCGATGACGCGCCGCAGGGCACTGCCGTGATCGACGTCGCCTCGACCTCGGGCATCGAGCTGCTCGACGAGCTGCGCCCGTGGGACGCCGATTCGACGGGCTTCGGGCAGGCGATCGCCGCCGCGCTCGACCACGGCGTCTCACGGCTCGTGCTCGGCATCGGCTCGAGCGCGTCGACCGACGGCGGCACCGGGATGCTCCGCGCCCTCGGCGCGCGATTCCTCGACGACGCGGGGGTGGACCTCGCCCCCGGCGCCCGCGGCCTCGAGGCGCTCGCCTCGACGGACCTGTCGGGTCTGCGTGCGGCGCCCGAGGTGCTCGTGCTCACCGACGTGACGAATCCGCTCACGGGTCCCCGTGGGGCGGCCGAGGTGTTCGGTCCGCAGAAGGGCCTCACGGATGCCGCGGATCGCGCCCGAGCGGATGCGGGACTCGCACGCCTGGCCGAGCTACTCGACCTCGACGCGTCGACGCTGGGTGCCGGGGCCTCCGGCGGGGTCGGCGGGGCGCTGGTCGCCTGGGGTGCAAGTCTGCTGCCTGGCGCGGGGGAGGTGGCGCGCCTGATCGGCCTCGCCGACGCCGTCGCCGACGCCGACGTGGTCGTCACCGGCGAGGGCTCGTACGACGGGCAGTCCGGAGACGGCAAGGTGCCCTCGTTCGTCGCCGGGATCGCAGCGGATGCCGGCGCCCGCGCCGCTGTCGCCGCCGGGCGGATCACCGCCGATGCCGACACGGCTCTGTTCGCGGCATCCGTCTCGCTGACCGAGCTCGCCGGCTCTGCGGCATCCGCTCTCGCCGAGCCCGGACGCTGGCTGCACGCGGCCGGCGCCGCGCTCGCGCGCGAGCTGCGCTGAACCCTATTGAGGGGTCGCGACTCGCGGCATCAGCCCCGCGCGAGGCGACCATCTGCGACACCTGAGGGGCTCGAGATGCAGTCGGATTGACAGCCCCCACTCCTCCGCATAGACTCGCAACACGGCCCGGAATACGCTTTCCCGAAACCGATCTCAACCCGCAGACGATGATGTCGAGGATCTTCATGTCTTCACCGCAGAACGCCACCATGACGCTCGCCACGGCTCAGGCTCAGACCACCGGACGCAGCGAGGGCAGTGCCTTCGCGCGCTGGTGGGCACGCAGCTGGCACCCGGTCGTGTTCGTGGTCGCCGTGCTCATCCTGTGGTGGGTCGTCACGGCGATGAAGCTCGTGCCGCCGTTCATCATCCCCTCGCCCGGCGATACCTGGGCGGCCTTCGCCGACAACGCCGCCTACCTCGCCCAGCACACCTGGGTGACCACCTACGAGACGCTCGTCGGCTTCGTGATCGCCGTGGTCGTCGGCCTCTTCGTCGCGGTGATCATGGTCTACTCCCGCGGCATGGAGCAGACGCTCTACCCGGTGATCCTGTTCGCCCAGGTCATCCCCAAGATCGCCATCGCGCCGCTGTTCATCGTGTGGCTCGGGTTCGGCACCGCACCGAAGATCCTCGTGGCCGTGCTGATGGCCTTCTTCCCCGTCGTCATCTCGGGTCTCGCGGGCCTCCGCTCGGTCGACCCCGAGATCCTGCAGCTCACCTCGACCATGGGCGCCGGCCGCTGGCGCACCTTCCTCAAGGTGCGCCTGCCCGCCGCGCTTCCCGAGCTGCTGTCCGGTCTCAAGGTCGCCGCGACCCTCGCGGTCACCGGCGCCGTCGTCGGCGAGTTCGTCGGCGCGAACGAGGGCCTCGGCTACGTGATCCTGCAGGCCAACGGCAACCTCGACACCGCGATGCTGTTCGCCGCGCTCATCATCATGTCACTCATGGGCGTGCTGCTGTTCGCCGTGATCCAGATCGCCGAGCGGTTCCTCATCCCGTGGCACGCCTCGAAGCGCGACGTCGGCGCCGCCACCGTCCGCCTCTGACCCCCACCGTCACACCCCGACCACCCCTTCAAAGGAGAACTGATGAAGAAGTCAGCATCCATCCTCGGCACCCTCGCCGTGCTCACCGCATCCGCCCTCGCCCTCGCCGGCTGCGGCGGAACCTCGGCCCCCGCAGGCGGCGGTGACGCCGGCGCCGACGGCGAGCTCACCGACGTGACCCTCATGCTCAACTGGTACCCCTACGGCGAGCACGCCCCGTTCTACTACGGGGTCGAGAAGGGCATCTTCGAAGAGCACGGCATCAACCTCACGATCAAGGCCGGGCAGGGCTCGACCAAGACCGCGCAGGCCGTCGGCCAGCAGCAGGTCGACTTCGGCTGGGCCGACACTCCCGCCGTGCTCGCCAACATCGACAAGGGCGTGAACATCAAGAGCGTCGGCGTCTTCCTGCAGACCACGCCCTCGGCGGTGCAGGTGTTCGCCGACTCCGGCATCGAGGAGCCCTCCGACCTCAAGGGCAAGACCATCGCCGTCTCGGCCGGCGACGCGCCGACCACGACCTTCCCGATGTACCTCGAGGCGGTCGGGCTGAGCGAGTCCGACGTGAAGCAGCAGAACCTGGATGCCGCCGGCAAGATCGCCGCGGTCCTCTCGGGCCAGGTCGACGGTCTCATCGGCTTCGCGCACGACCAGGGTCCGACCATCGCGGCGAAGAGCGGCAAGGAGATGCACTACCTGCGCTACTCCGACGCCGGTCTGAACTTCTTCAGCAACGGCCTGATCGCGCACAGCGACACCATCAAGAACGACCCCGAGCTCGTCAAGGAGCTCGTCGCCGCGACCTCCGAGGCGTTCACCGCGGCGCAGGACGACCCCGAGAGTGCCGTCGCCGCGATGGACGGCAAGGACCCGCAGATGCCCAAGAAGGACGTGCTGCTGAACCAGTGGCAGGAGACCATCAAGCTGCTCAGCACCGACGCCACCGAGGGCAAGGCCCCCGGCACGAACGCGACCGAGGACTGGGAGAACACCCTCGACGTGCTCGGCCAGGCCGGTCTCATCTCGGGCGACGGCGACGTCGAGACCTACTTCGACGCCTCGTTCGCCCCCGGCGAGTGATCAGCCCGACGTGATCCGCCCAGAACAGGGAGAACGCACATGACGCAGACGCAGACGCGCACGGCGCTGGAGATCTCGAACGTCTCGATCACCTTCGCCTCCAAGCGCGGACGGGTCACCGCCCTCGAGGGCGTCGACCTCGACGTCGAGGCGGGCGAGTTCATCACGATCGCCGGGCCCTCGGGATGCGGCAAGTCGACGCTGCTCAAGGCGGTCGCCGGGCTCACCATCCCCAGCGCCGGACACATCCGTCTGAACGGCGAGGACGTCACCGGTCCGCGGCAGGACATCGGGTACGTGTTCCAGCGGGCGGCGCTGCTCGAATGGCGCAGCGTGCGCGGCAACATCCTGCTGCAGGCCGAGATGCGCGGCATGGACCCGAAGAAGGCCCAGGCGCGTGCCGACGAGCTGATCGAGATGACCGGTCTGACCGGCTTCGAGAAGGCCCTGCCGCACGAGCTGTCAGGCGGCATGCAGCAGCGCGTCTCGCTGTGCCGCGCGCTGCTGCACGAGCCGCGCGTGCTGCTGATGGACGAGCCGTTCGGCGCCCTCGACGCGCTCACCCGGGAGAAGATGAACGTCGAGCTGAACCGCATCTGGGCGCAGACCGGCACCACCGTGCTGCTCGTCACCCACTCGGTCGCCGAGGCGGTCTACCTCGGCAGCCGGGTCATCGTGATGAGCCCGCGCCCCGGCCGCATCCTCGAGGAGCACCGCGTCGACCTGCCCGCCGAGCGCGGGTACGCCGAGGTGCTCGAGACGCCCGAGTTCCACCGCATCTCGAGCCGCGTGCGCGAGCTGCTCGGTTCGCCCGGCGGCGACTGACCCCCAGTGAGACCAGAAGGTCCCGCTCTCCGACGAGAGCGGGACCTTCTGCCGTGTGCCGAGCGGATGCTGCGCGTCAGCCCCCGAGCGCCGCGGAGACCACCGCCCGGGCCTCCTCCTGCACCTGCGCGAGGTGCTCGGGGCCCTTCAGGCTCTCGGCGTACAGCTTGTAGACGTCCTCCGTGCCGGAGGGGCGCGCGGCGAACCAGGCGTGCTCGGTCTGCACCTTCAGCCCGCCGATCGCGGCGCCGTTGCCCGGCGCGTGCGAGAGCTTCGCGGTGATCGGCTCACCGGCCAGATCCGTTGCGGTGACGGCATCCGGCGCGAGCTTGCCGAGCGTCGCCTTCTGCTCGGGCGTGGCCGGAGCGTCCACCCGCTGATAGGCGGAGGCGCCGAAGGCATCCTCGAGCTCGCGGTAGCGCTCCGAGGGCGACTTTCCGGTCACGGCGATGATCTCGGCCGCGAGCAGGCAGAGCAGGATGCCGTCCTTGTCGGTCGACCAGACCGATCCGTCGCGCCGCAGGAACGAGGCGCCGGCAGACTCCTCGCCGCCGAACGCGACCGAGCCGTCGAGCAGCCCCGGCACGAACCACTTGAACCCGACGGGCACCTCGAGCAGACGGCGGCCGAGCGACTCGGCGACGCGATCGATGATCATCGACGAGACCAGGGTCTTGCCGATCGCGGCATCCCGCGGCCATTCGGTCCGGTGCGAGAAGAGGTAGTCGATCGCGACGGCGAGGTAGTGGTTGGGGTTCATCAGCCCGGCATCCGGGGTGACGATGCCGTGCCGATCGGCATCCGCGTCGTTGCCGGTGAGCACGTCGAAGTCGCCCTTCTTGGCGACGAGGGATGCCATCGCGCTCGGCGACGACGGATCCATGCGGATCTTCTCGTCCCAGTCGAGGGTCATGAAGCGCCAGGTCGGGTCGACCTCGGGGTTGACGACGGTGAGGTCGAGTCCGTGCATCTCGCGGATGAGCGCCCAGTACTCCACCGAGGCGCCGCCGAGCGGGTCGGCGCCGATGCGCACTCCCGCGCTCTTGATCGCGTCGATGTCGATGATGTTCGGCAGATCGCGGACGTACGCGTCACGGAAGTCGTAGGTGCCGATCGTCGAGTCGTCGATGTCGGCGAACGGCACGCGCTCGACGCCCTCGAGGCCGGCTTCGATGAGCTCGTTCGCGCGTTGCGCGATCCACCCGGTGGCGTCGGTGTCGGCGGGGCCGCCGTGTGGCGGGTTGTACTTGAAGCCGCCGTCGCGGGGCGGGTTGTGGCTCGGGGTGACGACGATGCCGTCGGCGCGCTGCGGGTCATCGGCCGCGCGCCCGCGGTTGTAGGTGAGGATCGCGTGGCTGAGCGCCGGCGTCGGCACCCACGATTCGCGGGAGTCGATGCGCACGTCGACGCCGTTGCCGATGAGCACCTCGATCGCGGTGCGCTCGGCCGGCAGCGAGAGCGCATGCGTGTCGCGGCCGAGGAACAGCGGGCCGCTGATGCCCTGCCCGCGGCGGTAGTCGACGATCGCCTGCGTCGTCGCGACGATGTGCTGCTCGTTGAAGCTCGTCGAGAGCGACGAGCCGCGGTGCCCACTGGTGCCGAAGGCCACGCGCTGCGCGGGGATCGACGGATCGGGGATACGGTCGTAGTACGCCGAGATCAGCTCATCGACGTCGATCAGGTCTTGTTCCTCCGCGGGGAGGCCGGCACGGCTCGTCATGGGAACAGTCTGCCCCCCTCGTGGCCTGCGCGCATCCTCCCGCGGCTGTACGCGTAATGCGAGAGGGGAAGCGGATGCCCCGGCGCCCCGCGCCACTAGGCTTACCGGGTGACCGAACGCCGCACCTACAGCTATCTGGGCCCCGCCGGAACGTTCACCGAGGCGGCCCTCGACCAGGTTCCCGAGGCGCGTGGTCACACCTGGAAGCCCGTGCACAACGTCGGCGAGGCGCTCGCCGACGTGCTGTCAGGGACGTCGGATGCGGCGATGATCGCGATCGAGAACTCGGTCGAGGGTGGGGTGTCGACCACGCTGGACGCCCTGGCCACCAAGCCGGGGCTGCGGATCGTGGGCGAGTACCTGGTGAAGGTGAACTTCGTGCTGGTCGCGAACCCCGGCACGACCCTCGACGACGTCACAGTCATCGCGGGGCACCCGGTGGCGTACGCGCAGTGCCACACCTGGTTGGGCGAGCACCTGCCCAGGCACGCGCATGTTCCCGCGGCGAGCAATGTGGCCTCGGCCCTCGGCATCCTCGACGGCACTCTGCCCGCGCAGGCCGCGATCGCCGCCCCCGGGATCGTGCAGCACCACGACCTCGCCGTGCTCGCCGAGAACATCGGCGACAACGACAACGCCGTCACCCGCTTCGTGCTCGTGGCGCGCACGATCGCACCCGGCGAGCCGACCGGCGCCGACAAGACCTCGCTCATCGTCGAGCTGCCTGATGACCGGCCCGGTGCGCTGCTCGAGATGCTCGAGCAGTTCTCGACCCGCGGCATCAACCTGTCGCTGATCGAGTCGCGGCCGATCGGCGATGAGCTGGGCCGGTACCGCTTCGTGCTCGACGCCGACGGTCACATCCACGACGAGCGGATGGCGGATGCCCTGCTCGGCATCCGTCGCTTCAGCCCGCGCGTGGTGTTCCTCGGGTCGTACCCCCGGGCCGACCGCCGCATCGTGCAGTACCCCGACCGCTACGCCGACGAGATCTTCGTCGAGGCACGCGACTGGCTGCGCGCCCTGATCACCGGCGAGCCCGAGCAGGCGTAGCCCGGGGTCTTGCTCTCATGGGAGCCCAAGTCGGGTTCCCGAGGCGCTGCACCACAGTTCGGCTCCCGTGGGAGGCCCCTCACCCACGGATAGCACGACGGATGCGGGTGATCAGAGACTCCCGTCCTTCGTGCAGGTCGCGCTGGGTGAGACGGATCACGATCCATCCGCGGTCCTCAAGGTCGCGCTGACGCTGGATGTCGCGGCGCCACTGCTCCTTGTCGGTTCGGTGGCCGTCGCCCTCGTACTCGATCGCGATCCTGAGTTCGGGATAGGCGAGGTCGATGCGGGCGATGCGTCGTCCGCCGTCGAACACCTCGTGCTGCACGACCGGCTCGGGCAGCCCTGCATCGATGAGCATCAGTCGTGTCTCGGTCTCTTTCGGCGACTCGACACCTTCACGTGCGAGCGGCAGCGCCTTGCGAATCGTCGACGACCCCGGGAAGCTCCGCCAACTCGCCACCCGCTGTTCGATCTGCTCGCGAGTGATGACGGGCCTGCCGACGACCAGGCCTGGGTAGTCATCTGCGCGTGAGAGCAGCGCATCGAGCAGGACGACCGCTTGCTGCAGAGTGAGGTCACGCGCGACGCTGAGGACCGCAGCGAGCGGATCGACCACCGCGACGCGGTGCAACTGCCAGGTGTCAGCCCTGTCGACATCAAGACGCCGTCCCTGTACGCGCGGTCCTCGCGGCGGCGCGGCATCCCGGGGTACGGCGATCTGGATCGCTTCGGCGTTGGTCCAGCGCCGAAACGTCGGCATCCCCCACAAGCGAACCGCGCTCCATCCGACCAGCCGATGCCCTGGCCGCAGCCGCGGCCGGTAGCACCGCACGAGTTCGAGGAACGTGGCGGGCTGCTCGGTGGCTCGCACGGCGCGGAATGGTCGATCGAGGTCGGGAGTGCTTCCGCGCCAGGTGCCGACGCCGGACCTTATCGCGTCGGAGATGAGGAAGACGGAGCCGAGGTGCCGTGGCAGGGCGGTTCTGTGGTGCATCGCACCATGGAAGCCGACCCCCGCATGGCGGGCAGAGCCGTTTCCCGGCAACGGGGCAGAACCTGCAGGATCGGCCGATTGTGCAGGGCCAACGATGGCGTCCCACGGGAGCTTAACTGTGGTGAGAGGGCTCTCTCACCACAGTTAGGCTCCCATGCGCCGCGCCGCGCCGCGCCGCACGAGCCCGTCAGCCGGCGAGCAGCTCCAGGGTCTGCAGGCGGCCGGATGCAGCATCCATCGGCTCGGCGTCGTAGGCGCCGGCGACGGGCGAGATCATCACCTCGTCGACGCCGTGCTGGGTCGCGAACGCTTCCAGCGTCGCGCGCACGTCGGGCGCCGCGCCCACGAACCAGCGCGAGCGGATGCCGTCGATGAGGGTCTGCTCCTCGGCATCCGACCCCGCGGATGCCGCCTGCTCGACCGTCTCGAGCGGGCCGAGTGGCTGGTTGCGGCGCAGCCGCGCCATCATCCGCAGCTGCGGCAGGGCGCGCGCCTCGGCCTCGTCGGCGGTGGGAGCGGCGACGATGTTCGCGGTGAGGAAGGTGCGCGGCTCGACGAGCGTCTCAGAAGGCCGGAAGCCCGAGCGGTAGAGGTCGAGCGCGCGCTCGAGACCGTGCCCCGAGAAGTGGTTCGCGAAGACGTAGGGAAGCCCGAGGGATGCCGCGAGCTGCGCCGAGTAGTCGCTCGAGCCGAGCAGCCAGATCTCGGGTGAGCCGGATGCCGCGGGCGTCGCCCGCACCCCGTACTCGCCGCCGCTGGTGAACTGCACAGTGGCGCCTTCGGGGCGCATCATGAGCGCGATGTCCTGCACGTGCGACGGGAAGCGCTCGACATCGCCCGCGGTGCCCGATGCGCGCAGCAGCTGCGTGATCACGGGGTCGCTTCCCGGGGCGCGGCCGAGGCCGAGGTCGATGCGTCCTGGCGCGATCGCCTCGAGTGCGGCGAACTGCTCCGCGACGATGAGGGGCGCGTGGTTCGGCAGCATCACACCGCCCGACCCGACGCGGATGCGGCTGGTGCGCGCCGCGGCTGCAGCGATCAGCACCGGGGGAGAGGTCGACGCGACCGAGGGCATGTTGTGGTGCTCGGCGAACCAGTAGCGGCGGTAGCCGAGGGCGTCGGCGTGCTGCGCGAGCGCGAGCGACGCGGCGACGGCCTGCGTGCTGGTCTGCCCGGTGCGCACCGGGACGAGGTCGAGGATCGAGAGCGCGGGAGAAGTCATCACCAGGGGCAACCGCGTCGGGGTGCGGAGCATTCCTCGGGCGCCCGAGCCCAACCCCACCCGGCGGTGCGGCCCCACCCGAGCGGATGCCGGGCATACCCTTTTCGGCATGGATGCGGGCATCTTCATCGTCATCGTCGGAGCGGTCGCCGTGGCGGCTGTCGCACGGTCGAGGGGGTGGCCTGCGCCGCTGCTCGTGACGGTGGTGGCGCTCGCGGCATCCTTCCTGCCGTTCGTGCCCGACCTCTCGATCGACGGGCACGTGCTGCTGAACCTCGTGCTGCCGCCGCTGCTGTACTCGGCCGCGCTGGACGTCTCGTTCGTGAGCTTTCAGCGCAGCCTGCCGCAGATCCGCCGGCTCGGCATCGGGCTGGTCGTCGTCACGACCGTGGTCGTCGGGCTGATCGCCTGGTGGCTGATGCCGTCGCTCACCCTGCCCGGTGCGCTGCTGCTGGGCGCGATCGTCGCCCCGCCGGATGCCGTCTCGGCCGCCGCGATCGGACGAAAGCTCGGCCTGCCGCGCCGCGTGATGACAGTGCTGTCGGGCGAGAGCCTGATCAACGACGCGACCTCGCTGACCCTCTACCGGGTGTTCGCCGCGATCGTGGCGGGGGCGGCGGCGTTCCATCTCGGCGAGACGATCTGGCAGTTCGTGGTCGCCGTGTTCGTGGGTGTCATCGTCGGCCTCGTGTTCGGCGTCGGCCTGCACCAGCTGCGCATGCGGCTCAGCGACCCGGTCGTGCACGGCACGGTCGGGCTGCTCGTCCCGTTCGGCGCGTATGCGATCGCCGAGGCGCTGGGCGGTTCGGGCGTGCTGGCGGTCGTCGCGATGGGTCTCTTCGTCGGCTTCAACGCACCGCGCACCAGCTACAGGACCCGTCAGCAGGAGGCGCCGCTGTGGCTGTCGGCCGACTTCCTGCTCGAAGCGTTCGTGTTCGCCTACATCGGCCTGCAGCTGCCGCGCGTGGTCGCCGACCTCAACAACGGCGAGGTCTGGCCAGTGCTCGGTCTCGCCTTCCTCGTGCTGCTGGTCGTGCTCGTCGTGCGTCCGCTGTTCGTGTATCCCGCGAACGCGTGGGGGCAGTGGTGGACGCGCCGCAAGCTGCGCCGGTGGGAGCTGGTGGTCGAGAGGCACGGCGAGGCCGCGCTCGAGAAGATGTCGCGCGGGCGGCACACACTGACCGAGGAGGAGCTGCGCCGCCGCCTCTCGGAGACCAACCTCTCGTGGCGTGACAATGCGGTGATCTCGTGGGCCGGGATGCGGGGCGTCGTGACCCTGGCGACGGCGCTCGCCGCCGCCGATCTCGCCGGGCTCGACGAGGGCGCCTCGCACGCGATCGTCGTCATCGCGTTCGTCGTCACCGTCGGCACGCTGCTGCTGCAGGGGCTGACGCTGCCCTGGCTGATCCGCGCGCTCGGAGTCGTCGACGACACCGAGCGCGAGGATGACGCGCGCGAGCTGCTCGCCGTTCGCGAGCGCAATCGGGATGCCGGGAAGGCGTACCTGCGAGAGATGCGCCGCACCTGGGCGGATCGGCATGGAGCGGATCAGCTGCCGGCGTTCGACGCGTTCGCGAAGCGCCTGGTGCGCGTGGAGGCGGATGCCGAGCAGGCGGAGGCGAAGGCTCGTCCGACCGCTGAGCAATTCACCGCTCTGGCGAAGGGGTGGCTCGCGGTGCGCCGCGAGATGCTGCTCGAGGAGCGGCGCGCGGGCAACCTCAGTGAAGAGGTGATGCGTGAGCTCATCACCGCGATGGACGCCGAAGAGCTCGCCCTCGACACAAGGATCGCGCTGCGCACCTGACCGATCGGCGGCGGGTGCGTCTCAGGCGGTGATGAGCTCGCGAGCAGGCATCTGGCGGAGTGCCCGGACGATCTGCCACCGCGAGCTGAAGGTGTATCCGCCGACCTGCTCGAGAGCGAGGACGTCGTCGCGGTCGAGGCCGTCGCGGGCGGCTTCGCGCAGCAGATCGTCCTTCGTGGCGGGGAACTCCATCTCGGCGAGGAATCGCGAGAGTGCGGGTGAGGGGGACATGTCGGCTCCTTTCCGTGTCGGGCGGAGGGGGAAGGTGTGCGGGGGAGCGCCCGCTGAGGACGCTCCCCCGGCTGGGTCAAGCGCTGATCGCCTCGGGCGTATCGGTCGATTCGACCCGGATGCGGCGCGGCTTCGCGCGCTCGCTGACGGGGATGATCACCGTGAGCACGCCACTGTCGTACGAGGCGCTGATGCGCTCGAGGTCCACGCCGTCGCCGAGCGTGAACTGACGGAAGTAGCTGCCGGTGCCCCGCTCGCGGGCGATCCAGCGCATTCCCTCGCCGGTGTCGGCGGTGCGCTGCGCGCGGATCGACAGCTGCGAGCCGTCGAGGTCGACGTCGATCGAGCCCGGGTCAGCTCCGGGGATGTCAGCGTGCAGGACATAGCGGTCGCCGTCGCGGCAGAGGTCGACGGGCATCACGCGCGGTGCGCGTACGGAGTCCAGCACGCTCGCGGCGAAACGATCGAGCTGACTGATCGGGTCGAGGGTCATGGCCATGGTGTTCTCCTCTCACTATGGGCCGCGGCTTCGCGGCTCGGATCTGCGATGCAGGAAATCTGCATCTGGTGATGTATATTTATAGCTCCGAGTTCGACAGATTTCAAGTACTCCAGAACGGATGCCGGATGCCAGAGCGCGACGCCGCAAAACCCCTGTACGGGATCGCCGTCGCGGCCGATCTCGCCGACGTCCCCGAGGCGACGCTGCGGCTCTACGAGCGGCGGGGGATCCTCACGCCGTTCCGCAGCGACGGCGGCACGAGGCGCTACAGCGACGACGACATCGATCGGCTGCGCCGAGTGGCCGAGCTGCGGGATGCCGGAGTGAACCTCGCCGGCATCGGCCGTGTCCTCGACCTGGAGGACGAGAACGGCGATCTGCGACGAGAGCTCGACCGCGAGCGCCGGGCACGCTGAGCGCGCCGGCTCACGGCATCCGGATGCGGAAAGCGCCTCGCCCCGAGAAGGGGCGAGGCGCTCTCAGCGGATCGGGGAGCGGTCAGCGTGCGCCGGCCGGCTCCTTGGTGGCATGCGGCTCAGCGGCATCCGCGTCGTCGATGTCCTCGGCGAACGGCAGTCCGTTGCGGGGAGCGTTGTAGAGCTCCTCGTCGAGGATGCCCTCGCGCTTGGCGACGATCGTCGGGACCAGCGCCTGTCCGGCGACGTTGACCGCGGTGCGGCCCATGTCGAGGATCGGGTCGATCGCGAGCAGCAGACCGACGCCCTCGAGCGGCAGGCCCAGCGTCGACAGGGTCAGGGTGAGCATGACGGTCGCGCCGGTGGTGCCGGCGGTCGCGGCCGAGCCGAGCACCGAGACGATCACGATGAGCAGGTACTGGATGAAGCTCAGCTCGATGCCGAAGAACTGCGCGACGAAGATGGCGGCGATGGCCGGGTAGATGGCGGCGCAGCCGTCCATCTTGGTCGTGGCGCCGAAGGGCACCGCGAACGAGGCGTACGAGCTGGGCACGCCGAGGTTGCGCTCGGTGACGCGCTCGGTGAGGGGCAGGGTGCCGATCGACGAGCGGCTCACGAAGCCGAGCTGCACAGCCGGCCACACGCCCGAGAAGTACTGCTTGATCGACAGTCCGTGGGTCTTCACGAGGATCGGGTAGACCACGAAGATCACCAGGGCGAGGCCGATGTAGACGGCGCCGGCGAACCAGGCGAGCGAGGTGAGCTTGTCCCAGCCGTACTTGATCACGGCCGAGCCGATGAGGCCGAAGGTGCCGATCGGGGCGATGCGGATGATCCACCACAGCACGCGCTGGATGACCTTCAGCAGCGACTCGGTGAAGACGAGGAACGGCTCGGCCTTGCGGCCGGCGCGCAGCGCGGCGATGCCGACGACGGCGGCGACGACGATGACCTGCAGGATGTTGAAGTTCACGCTCGAGACGAACGTGCCGTCGACGGGTCCCGGGTTCGTGGACACGGCGAGGCCGAGGAAGTTCTGCGGGATCAGCCCGAGCAGGAAGTTCCACCAGGTGCCGACCGTGTACGGGTCGCCGGTCTCGAGGCCGGCGCCGGCGCGCGAGCCCGGCTGGATGACCAGGCCGAGCACGATGCCGATGCTCACGGCGATGAACGCGGTGATCGCGAACCAGAGCAGGGTCTGCCCGGCCAGGCGCGCGGCGTTCTGCACGCGGCGCAGGTTGGAGATGCTCGCGACGATGGCGGTGAAGATGAGCGGCACCACGGCCGCCTTCAGCAGTGTGACGTACGAGCCGCCGATGCGGTCGAGGGTGTCGGACAGCACCGTCGGATTCTCGGCGCTGGCGCCGAGGTTGCGGCCGATGAGGCCGACGGCGATGCCGAGGATGAGGGCGGCGATGATCTGGAACCCGAAGGAGGTCAGCAGCTTGCGGACCGGCCCTCTGGTGTCTGGCGCCTTCTGCGCGCGTGCGGTGCTGGTCACGGGAACTCCATGTCTTACGCGCGCACGGTGCGCGCCACGGGGTTCAACGCTAGGAGCGCTCGTGCATTCCCGCGGCATGGATGACGAAGGATGACGGATGCTGTGCAGCATCCGTCATCCTGTCGGCCTCCGGCCGTCTCGAACCGGCGATTCCCCCCGCCGGCCCGGGAGCTCTATTTGGTCGCGCAGTCGGCGTTGTCCTGGATGATCTTGGTGGTGAGGTCCTTGTCGGCCTCGTCCTTCTGGCGGTCCTGACCGTCGGCGATGTAGCCGAGGGTCTCGTTGCTGAGCTTGGAGTCGACCAGCTTCTCGGCGAAGCAGGTGGATGCCTCGTCGCTCAGGGTCATGCCCTGCGTCTCGAGGAACTCGCCGAGCCCGTCGGCGACCTCTGAGACGCTCGGGCGCTCGGCCGGGGCTGCGCACGCGGCGAGCGAGAACGCTGCGGCCGCGATCGGCAAGGCCAGGAGGAGGCGGGCGGTCGGGCGCAGGTTCCGGTCGATGCTCATGATCTGAGGCTATGCACCACCTGTGCGAGGTGCCATGGGGAGGGGTGCCCACCGGGGGACCGGGATGCTGGCGCTTCAGGCGCGACGGCGGCCGTCGGTGACGGCGGTGGGGAACATGTCGGCGGTCACACCGTCGAGCAGAATGCCGGGCTCGACGTGGAGGGCCTCGGCGATGCGGATGAGGGTCGGGATGCCCATCATCGCGCGCCCCTTTTCGTGCCCGCGGATGATTCCGGCCGCCGCCGCGTGAATCCGGCGGCGAGCGGAACCTGGAGCCGATCCGCGAACTGGCTGCGCTCGACATCGCGTCGCGCGCGCCGCATGACCCTGGAACTTAGCCAGGTAGATGGCTATCTTGAATGCATGATCCAGTACAGCGTCCTTGATGCGAGGAACAACCTCTCGCGGTTGATCGCTGACGCGCGTTCGGGGAACGAAGTGGTGATCACCAACCGCGGAGTTCCCGTCGTCAAGGTCGTGCCGATCGGCGCGCCGGATGTCGTGATGAACGGTCCCGCGATCGTGGAGTGGCTCGAAAAGAGCCCGATTCCTGCGCGTCGCCGAGCGACGGCAGACGAGCTTGATGCTCGGATCGCCGCTGAGCGAGAGTCGTGGGATTGATCTACCTCGACGCCTGCATCCTCATCTACGCGCTCGAAGACGGCAGCGATCGGGGTGACTCCGTGCGCAGCGCGATCGCTGCAGCACAGGAGCCGTTGGCGACGAGTCCGCTGACACTGCTCGAATGTCTCGTGGGGCCGATTCGCACCGGCGATCACGTGCTTCGCGACACCTATGTCGCCTTGTATGACCGACTCGACGTTCTCGAGCTTGGTTCCAAGGAATACCTGCGTGCCGCTGAGCTCCGCGCCGAGCACGGGCTGAAGACCCCCGACGCCCTGCACCTCGCGGCCGCACAACTTGCTGGTGCGACTCAGCTGTGGACAAACGACAAGCGCCTGACGGTGGCATCCCACGGCCTCGCCGTCGACATCATCGGTGGCGACGCGTCGAACTGACGACGCCGCCACTCACCCCGCATTCCTAGGGTGCCGTTTCGCGGTGCGCTCGTTACCGCGCTTGTAGTTGCCGGTCCAGCGGGCCATCGCGCCCTGCGGATCGGATGCGGCATCCTCCAGGAACTCCTCCACGCGGGCTCCGCGCAGCACCGTTGCCGTGCGCCCGTGGTGTGTGATCACGACGCTGCCGTCGCCGCGCGTGGAGTACTCGAAGCCGTGCGGGCCGGCCATCACGGCCTCCCCGCAGCGAGCACGAGCAGATCGCCGACCTCGCACTCGAGCGCCTCGCAGATCGCCCGCAGCGTCGAATAGCGGATCGCCCGCGCCCGGTCGTTCTTCAGCACCGACAGGTTCACGATGCTCACCCCCACGCGCGCGCTCAGCTCGGTCAGCGTCATGCCCCGCTCGGCGAGCAGCTCGTCGAGTCGACAGTGGATGCCGGTGAACTCGTCGTCCACCTCCGCCGGGCTCATACGAGGCCGTCCGTCTCGCGCTGCAGTCGGGCGCCGTCAGCGACGAGCAGCCCGACGACCGCGATGATGACGCCGAGAAGCAGCAGCGTCACATCGACGCGATCGAGCACCCACAACGCATCCCACTGCGGCAGCACGATCAGCTCAGGGCCGTCTGCGGTTAGCGCGCCATCGGACCCTTCGTGCACCTCATAGCCGAGCGCGCGCACGCCGGCATCCACAGCCCACGCGTGCAGCTGCGGACCGATCGCGCCAGCCAGCATCGTCAGCACGCCGACGGACCCGAGGCCCCACGTCAGCATCCGCACGAACGGCCTCCCTCGGAGCATCCGCACCGCGAGCAGCACTGCCAGCGCACCGCCGGCGATGATCACCAAAACGCCGAGCCCCTCCGCGATCGCCTGCAATGCACGCGCCAGCAACAGCGACTCGTCGCTGACGATCACGACGCCGCTGTAGTCGACACGGTCGACGTCGCTCATCGAGCCGGCCGCGCCGACCGACGGCTCCCGCCCGGTGAGCAGATCGCTGTGCCCGGTCCAATAGCCGGTGAAGTAGCCGGTGATCCTCGGGATGCTGCTGATTGCCGAACCGAGCAGCAGCATCCCTCCGAGCACCAGTGCGACGATCAGGGCGCCGCTGCGCCCCGTCCGCGAAGCCGTGATGTTCATCAGACCAGCCCTTCCGTCTCGCGCTGCAGTCGGGAGCCGACCACGAACACCGTGCCGATCACCGACAGTGCGAACGCCGCCAGCACGAACGTGAACGGCTCCACCGACAGCACCGCGGTCTGCGTGTCGCCGTCGGTCAGCTGCGCCATCGTGGCGTTCGCGAGCATGTTGTCGAAGAACCGCGACGCGGCCGTGCCCAGCAGGCCGATCATGCCGCCCGCCATCACGATCCGGGTGTTCGCCTTGCCGAACACCCGCCCCCGCATCAGGTTGCGGCTCAGCATGATCAGGCACGCGACCACCCCTGTGATCGTGAGGGCGAACGCGACCTGCCCGATGATGCCCGGCACGATCGCCATCGTGCCGAGCGACTCGGCGGTGACGGATGCTCGATCCACCGCGACCGGCAGCGCACCGCCCCCCAGCCGCACCTCGGCCGGAACGTCGAGGAACTCCACCATCACCGGCACGTCGTGCCCGACCGCCAGCTCGATGATCCGCGCTACCGCGTGCGAGATCGTCCAGACCGTGATCGCGACGCCCGCCACGACGAACAGTGCCATCCCCACAGCATCCCCCCGGCTGATGGCCCTGTCCCGAACCCCCACAGCACCCTCCATGATTCCCCTCCATATCGATAGTCGTTGTTATCGCTTTTCGTTAACATAACGACTCTCGATAACCCCGTCAACCCCTCACTCCACCCCGCCACTTCGAGAGGAACGGGCACCGACTCGCAGGGAGGGCGCAGGGATGCCGCGTGAGCGAGCATCGGGAGGGGCCCGCGAAGCGGGAAGGAACCCGCTCTGCGAGCGAAGCGGCATCCCGGAGCCCGGTGTGAACCCAATGGAGGTATGCCGACGGCGAACACGCGCTTACAGCATCCGCTCGCTCGTTACTCTCGATGTACAAGGCGCTACCGCCGCTTCGCCGCGTGCGAAAGGAAGTCACAGCATGTTCGAGAGATTCACGGACCGAGCCCGTCGAGTGGTCGTCCTCGCCCAGGAAGAGGCGAAGATGCTCAACCACAACTACATCGGCACCGAGCACATCCTGCTCGGCCTGATCCATGAGGGTGAGGGCGTCGCCGCCAAGGCTCTCGAGAGCCTCGGCATCTCCCTCGACGCCGTGCGCGAGCAGGTGCAGGACATCATCGGCCAGGGTCAGCAGCAGCCGACCGGGCACATCCCGTTCACCCCGCGCGCCAAGAAGGTGCTCGAGCTGAGCCTGCGCGAGGCGCTGCAGCTCGGCCACAACTACATCGGAACCGAGCACATCCTGCTCGGCCTGATCCGCGAGGGTGAGGGCGTCGCCGCCCAGGTGCTCGTTAAGCTCGGCGCCGACCTGAACAAGGTGCGCCAGCAGGTCATCCAGCTGCTCTCCGGCGCTCCCGGCCGCGAGACCGCCGCCGTCGGCGCCACCACGAACGAGGGCCAGCAGTCCGCTCAGGGCGGCTCGCAGGTGCTCGACCAGTTCGGCCGCAACCTCACCCAGGCCGCTCGTGACGGCAAGCTCGACCCGGTGATCGGCCGCGAGAAGGAGGCCGAGCGGGTCATGCAGATCCTCTCGCGCCGCTCCAAGAACAACCCCGTCCTGATCGGCGAGCCCGGCGTCGGCAAGACCGCCGTCGTCGAGGGCCTCGCCCAGGCGATCGTCAAGGGCGACGTGCCCGAGACGCTCAAGGACAAGCAGCTCTACTCGCTCGACCTCGGCTCGCTCATCGCCGGCTCCCGCTACCGCGGTGACTTCGAGGAGCGCCTGAAGAAGGTCACGAAGGAGATCCGCACCCGCGGAGACATCATCGTCTTCATCGACGAGATCCACACCCTGGTCGGCGCGGGCGCCGCCGAGGGCGCGATCGACGCCGCCAGCATCCTCAAGCCGCTGCTCGCTCGCGGCGAGCTGCAGACCATCGGCGCCACGACCCTCGACGAGTACCGCAAGTACTTCGAGAAGGATGCTGCGCTCGAGCGCCGCTTCCAGCCGGTGCAGGTCAACGAGCCCACGCTGCCGCACGCCATCAACATCCTGAAGGGCCTGCGCGACCGCTACGAGGCGCACCACAAGGTGCAGATCACCGACGGCGCGATCGTCGCCGCGGCGAACCTCGCCGACCGGTACGTGAGCGACCGCTTCCTGCCCGACAAGGCCATCGACCTGATCGATGAGGCCGGCGCCCGTCTGCGGCTCAGCATCCTGTCCTCCCCGCCCGAGCTGCGCGAGTTCGACGAGAAGATCGCGAAGGTCCGCGAGGAGAAGGAGGCGGCCAGCGAGGAGCAGGACTTCGAGCGCGCCGCCGCCCTGCGCGACCAGGAGAAGGAGCTGCTCGGCGAGCGTCTCCGCCTCGAGAAGCAGTGGCGCTCGGGTGACGTGCAGTCGCACGCCGTCGTCGACGAGGGTCTGATCGCCGAGGTGCTCGCGCAGGCGACGGGCATCCCCGTCTTCAAGCTCACCGAGGAGGAGTCGTCTCGACTCGTCTTCATGGAGAAGGCGCTGCACCAGCGCGTCATCGGTCAGGAGGAGGCCATCGCGGCCCTCTCCCGTACGATCCGCCGCCAGCGCGCCGGTCTCAAGGACCCGAAGCGCCCCTCGGGCTCGTTCATCTTCGCCGGCCCCACCGGCGTCGGAAAGACCGAGCTCGCCAAGGCCCTCGCCGAGTTCCTGTTCGACGACGAGGCCGCGCTCATCTCGCTCGACATGTCGGAGTTCGGTGAGAAGCACACCGTCTCGCGTCTGTTCGGTGCCCCTCCCGGATTCGTCGGCTTCGAAGAGGGCGGACAGCTCACCGAGAAGGTGCGCCGCAAGCCGTTCTCGGTCGTGCTGTTCGACGAGATCGAGAAGGCCCACCCCGACATCTTCAACTCGCTGCTGCAGATCCTCGAGGAGGGTCGTCTGACCGACGGTCAGGGCCGCATCGTCGACTTCAAGAACACCGTGATCATCATGACGACGAACCTCGGCTCGTCGGCGATCGCCGGTGGCCCGGTCGGCTTCCAGATCGAGGGCAACTCGCAGACCACCTACGAGCGCATGAAGGGCAAGGTCGACGAAGAGCTCAAGCGCCACTTCAAGCCCGAGTTCCTGAACCGCGTCGACGACATCATCGTCTTCCCGCAGCTCTCGAAGGACGAGCTGCGCCAGATCGTGGGTCTGTTCACCAAGCAGCTCGGCGACCGCCTGCTCGACCGCGACATGACGGTGGAGCTCTCGGATGCCGCGAAGGACAAGCTCATCGAGATCGGCTTCGACCCCGCGCTCGGCGCGCGCCCGCTGCGCCGCGCCATGCAGCGTGAGATCGAGGACCAGCTCTCGGAGCGCATCCTGCACGGCCAGCTCAACAGCGGCGACCACGTGAAGGTCGACGCCGTCGACGGCAAGTTCGTGTTCGAACACGCGCCGCGCGGTGAGAAGGTCTCGGTCGGTGTGAACACCGGCGGCGGCATCTCGGCGACGCCCGACCTGGCTGCCACCGGCACCGACCAGGGCTGACCCGGTTCGATACGACGAAGGGGCGCGGATGCTGCGGCATCCGCGCCCCTTCGCGTCTCACGCCGCCGCTCAGGTGGCGCGCATGGTCGCCTCGCGCGGCCCGGATGCGGCGAGTCGCGCCACCTGAGCGGGGCGCCAGGGACACGACCCACGCGGGTTCTAGGCTGGAATCCGTGAGCGATTACATCGTGCGGGCGGCGCGCAGCGCCGACATCTCCGGCATCCATGCCCTCCTCGAGCCGATGGTCGAACAGCGCATCCTGCTCGGCAAGGACCTCGCGGTCCTCTACGGCGCGGTGCAGGAGTTCGTCGTCGCCGAGGCCGACGGCCGGCTGATCGGCTGCGGAGCGCTGCACGTCATGTGGGAGGACCTCGGCGAGATCCGCACCCTGCTGGTGCGCGACGACTGGCTGCACCACGGCGTCGGGCGTGCGATCGTCGACGAGCTCGAACGCCGCGCGCACGACCTCGGCCTGTCGCGACTGTTCTGCCTCACCTTCGAGACCGCGTTCTTCACCCGCCGCGGCTTCGCGCCGATCGGCGAGCAGATCGTCGACGCCGACGTGTACTCGCAGCTGCTGCGCAGCGGTGACGCCGGAGTCGAGGAGTTCCTCGACCTCGCGCACGTCAAGCCGAACACGCTCGGCAACACCAGGATGCTCAAGCACCTCGATTAGCCTGGATCCATGCCCTCACACCCCGCCCGCCGACCCACGCGTGCGGTCTACCGTCGGCGCCGTCTGGCCGTGCTCATGGTGCTGGTGCTGGTGATCGCCGCGGTCGCCGGGGGCGTCTGGCTGGCGGTCGCGCAGCCGTGGCAGACGGCATCCGCGCCGGCATCCACCACCGCGCCGCCGTCGGACGATGCGAGCGACGCCCCGCAGGAGTCCGACACGCCCGACCCGTCAGAATCTCCCGACCCCGAGAAGGCCCCCGAGATCGTCGCGTGCGTCGCGAAGGACGTCGAGGTGAAGGCCGTGACGGATGCCGACACCTACGGTGCCGACCAGCTGCCGCAGCTGTCGATCTCGCTGCAGAACCTCACCGACACCGACTGCACGATCAACGTCGGCTCGAAGACGCAGAAGTTCACGATCTCGAGCGGGAAAGACGTGTGGTGGCGCTCGACCGACTGCCAGAGCGACCCCACTGACATGATCGTCACACTGCCCGCCGGTGCCACGGTCAGCAGCGTCACCCCCGTGGTGTGGGACCGCACGCGGTCGGCAACCGACACGTGCGAGCAGAAGAACCGTCCGCGCGCTCCCGGTGGCGGGTCGTCGTACCACCTGGCCGTCTCGATCGGCGGCTTCGACAGCGCGACGACCAAGCAGATCATCCTGCGCTGACCCGCGCACCACGCCGGGCAGGTCCTGCTGACACCGCTCCCATCTTGGGATACCATTGAATCTGGTTCTCCGGACATGCGGCACAGCCATCCCCAGTGGTGTCGACTCCAGCGTCCCCAGCGCTTCGACAGTCGCCGCGGTGAGATCCAGAGGGCCCTCTCGAGTTCCCCAGTCCCCAATGGAGGATTCGAGAGGGCCCCATTCTTTAAGCTGGATGCATGGCCAAGAAGAGAGCTTCCCGCACGCGTCCCGCACCGGAGGACTTCCGCTCGGAGGCGCTCGCCCAGGCCCTCGAGAAGCAGGACATGGCAGCCGTCGCCCTTGCCCTGCGCAACGGCAACACCGTCGTGCCGCTCATCAAGCCCGGCGCCCGCGACAACCCGCTCGACAGTGGCGAGGTGTGGACCTACCGCGACGCGAACACGGGCGACGTCGCGCTGCTGCTGTTCAGCGACGCGAAGAACAAGCCCGCGAACCTGCCGCCCGGCGTCGGCATCTACTCGCCCGCATGGCTGAAGTCGTTCCTGACCACGCACCGCGACACGATCACCACGGTGTTCCTCGACATCGCCGGACCCCACCCCATGCAGGCGCCGCCCGCCGAACTTCTCGCGGTGCTCGAGGCCTGAGCGTCAGAACGCCGGGATCTCGTCCTCCGCGCGGCGCGACGTCGCGCGGGCCCGCACATCGGCCAATGCCGAGCGCAGCGTCTTCGAACGATCGTCGACCACCTGGCTGTAGCCGAGCCGGCTCGCCTCGCTGCGGCGCTGCGCCGACTGCGTCACCGGCCTGATCTCACCGGCCAGCGACAGCTCGCCGACCGCGGCGACCGTGCGCGGCACGGAGAACTGCCGGATCGATCCCGCGACAGCGACGGCGATCGCCAGGTCGGCAGCCGGCTCGGTGAAGCGCACCCCGCCCACGGTCGACACGTACACGTCGAGCTTCGACGTGGCAATGCCGGCGCGACGCTCGAGGATCGCCAGCACCATCGCTACGCGCGACGAGTCGAGTCCATGCACCACCCGGCGCGGATTCGGCGCATTCGAGTCGATCGTCAGCGCCTGCACCTCGACCGGCATCGCCCTGCGCCCCTCGAGCGCGATCGCGACGCAGGTGCCCGGCTCGGCCGCGCCCTGCGAGAGGAACAGCCCGCTCGGATCCGGCACCTCGGCGATGCCCGCGCCGGTCATCTCGAAGCATCCGACCTCGTCGGTCGGGCCGAACCGGTTCTTCAGCGCCCGGATGAACCGCAGCGCCGTCTGCCGGTCGCCCTCGAAGTGGCACACCACGTCGACCAGGTGCTCGAGCACGCGGGGGCCGGCGACCTGCCCGTCTTTCGTGACGTGACCGACGATGATGATCGGCAGGTCGCGCTCCTTCGCGATGCGGATCAGCGTCGCCGCCACCTCGCGCACCTGGCTGGGCTGCCCGGCCGAGCCGTCGATCAAGCCCGACGACACCGTCTGCACCGAGTCGACGATCACCAGATCGGGCTGCACCTCGTCGATGTGCCCGAGGATCGTGGCGAGATCGGTCTCGCTGGCGAGATACAGCTGATCGTGCAGCGCCCCGGTGCGCTCGGCCCGCAACCGCACCTGTGCCGGTGACTCCTCGGCGCTCGCGTACAGCACACGGCGGCCGGCGCGGGCGGTGGATGCCGCCACCTCGAGCAGCAGCGTCGACTTGCCGACCCCCGGCTCGCCCGACAGCAGGATCGCCGCACCAGGCACGATGCCGCCGCCCAGCACCCGGTCGAACTCACCGACGCCGCTCGTGCGCCGCGGAGCATCCGTCGTGGTGATCTGCGTGATCGGGCGGGCCGTGCGGCCCGCGACCGGGGCGACCGCCTCGACCTGCCGGACGATGCCGGTCTTCGCCGCCTGCTCCTGCACCGTGCCCCACTGCTGGCACTCGCCGCAGCGGCCCACCCACTTCGCCGTCGTCCAGCCGCACTCGGTGCAGACGAAGGCGGGCGGGGCGGGTCGACGGGTGGCCATTCTGCAAGGCTATCCGGGGCCGCCGACAACGACCGCGCGGGCATGATGCAGCCCGGCTATCACCGGCATCCGGCATTCCTATCGCCACCGGGCATTATTCACGGCCCACCCCGCTCACGGCGCGACACGCCCGGCCCATAATGGAGGCATGGCCAACGGCGGGCTCGTCTACGGGCCGATCTCCAGCTACTCCCGGGTGCGCATCCTGCACCTGGTGCAGAGTCGTCCCGAGCGGACGATCGCCGAGCTGTGCGACGAGACCGGCCTGCACGCCAACACCGTGCGCGAGCATCTGCAGCGCCTCATCGAGGGCGGCTACGTGCTCGCCGCGACAGAGCGACGCACCACCCGCGGCCGCCCGCGCACCCTGTACAGCGCGGCCACCGGCGAGGGCGTCGCGTCGAGCCCCGTCGCCCGCGACAAGGTCGCGAAGGCCGCCGAACGCGGCGACCTCATGCGACGGATGCTACGCGAACCCGACTCGTCCCTCGGCCGCCAGGCCACGCACCAGCTCGACGCCCTCATCGAACACCTCGAGGAGAGCGGTTTCGAGCCCGTCGTCGATGAGCGCGAGCTCACCGTCGAGCTGAGCCCGTGCCCGCACGCGGCCAGCCGCCCCGAGCACCGTCCGGTGCTGTGCCAGGTGCACCTCGGGCTCATGCAGGGCGTGCTCACCGAGGCCGGCGGCCCGCTCGCCGCCGACTGCGTGCGCGCCGCCGCCCGCCCCGAAGAGTGCACGGTCCAGCTCAAGGACCTGCAGCTCACCCCCTGATCCCCGACGTCACGGCCACCCGGCCGTGCGCGCAGCGCAGCGCCCAGCCCTTCTCCGAATCGAGAGTGAGGACCCGTGCATGGAATGGCTTGACCCCCTCGTGCTGTCCCGGTGGCAGTTCGGTCTGACCACCGTCTACCACTACCTGTTCGTGCCCCTGACGATCGGCATGGCCACCGTCTCGGCGATCTTCCAGACCGCCTGGGTGCGCACAGGCAAGATCCACTACCTGCACCTGACGCGCTTCTTCGGCAAGATCTTCCTGATCAACTTCGCCATGGGCGTGGTCACCGGCATCGTGCAGGAGTTCCAGTTCGGCATGAACTGGTCGGATTACTCCCGCTTCGTCGGCGACGTGTTCGGCGCCCCGCTCGCCTTCGAGGGCCTGCTCGCGTTCTTCTTCGAGGCGACGTTCATCGGGCTGTGGATCTTCGGGTGGGACAAGCTGCCCCAGAAGCTGCACCTCGCCACCATCTGGTGCGTCTCGATCGGCAGCATCCTCTCGGCGTACTTCATCATCGCTGCGAACGCGTTCATGCAGAACCCGGTCGGCTACGAGTACAACCCCGTCACCAACCGCGCCGAGCTCGTCGACTTCGGCGCTCTGCTCACCAACCCGGTCGCGCTCGCCGCCTTCCCGCACACGATCTTCGGTGCGTTCATGTTCGCCGCCGGAGTCGTGATCTCGGTCTCGGCCTGGCACCTCTCCCGCGGGCAGCACGTCGAGACAATGCGGGTGTCGCTGAAGTTCGGACTCTGGGCGATCCTCGTCGCGACCGCCGGCGTCGTGCTCACCGGCGACCAGTTGGGTCTCGCGATGTACGCCACGCAGCCGATGAAGATGGCCGCCGCCGAGGCGACGTTCAACACGGTGTGCGGGAAGGATGCCGCATTCAGCCTCTTCACGCTCGGCACCCCCGACGGCAAGACCGATCTGTTCAGCATCCGTGTGCCGTACCTCCTCTCGCTGCTGTCGAACCACACGTTCGACGGCTGCGTGCACGGCATCAACGATCTGAACGCCGAGTACGTCGACCGCTTCGGCGACGCGACCGGCCTCACCGACTTCACCCCGGTGCTGTGGGTCACCTACTGGGCATTCCGCTGGATGATCGGCCTGGGCATGCTGCACGCCTTCATCGCCGTGGTCGGCCTGTGGGTCACCCGCAAGGGTGCGAAGAACCCGCCGGCACCGTGGATGTGGAAGATCGCGATCTGGTCGTACCCGCTCGCCCTCGGCGCCAACATCGTCGGCTGGGTGTTCACCGAGATGGGCCGACAGCCTTGGATCGTGTTCAGCCTGATGACCACGCAGGACGGCGTCTCGCCGGGTGTGAACGGCGTCGACGTGCTGATCTCGCTCATCGCGTTCACCGCGATCTATGCCGCGCTCGCCGTGGTGGAGATCCGGCTCATCGTCCGGGCTGCGCAGAAGGGGCCCGACACCACCGAGACACACGATGAGGCGGCGCCCGCGCCGTCGGTCGTCTACTGAGAGGGACGGACATGGATCTCGCATACCTCTGGTTCTGGCTCATCGCCTTCTTCTTCATCGGCTACTTCGTGCTCGACGGGTTCGACTTCGGCGTCGGCATGACGCTGCCGTTCCTCGGCAAGGACGACGTGTCGCGCCGCCAGGTGATCAACACGATCGGTCCGATCTGGGACCTCAACGAGACCTGGCTGATCGTGGCCGGCGCGTGCCTGTTCGCATCGTTCCCGGAGTGGTACGCCTCGCTGTTCAGCGGGTTCTATCTGCCGCTCTTGATCATCCTGCTCGCGCTGATCCTGCGCGGGGTGTCGTTCGAATACCGGCACCAGCGTCCGGATGCCGCGTGGAAGGCGCGCTTCGACAACATGATCGTGATCGGCTCGGCCGTGCCCGCGTTCCTGTGGGGTGTCGCCTTCGGCAACATCGTGCAGGGCGTGCCGCTCGACGCCTCGCACGTGTACGTGGGCACGTTCTTCACGCTGCTGAACCCGTACGCGCTGCTTGTCGGCGCCACGACGCTGCTGCTGTTCTTCCTGCACGGGGTGTACTTCGTCGGCCTGAAGACCGACGGCGCGGTGCACCAGCAGGCCCGCAAGCTGGCCGCACGGGCGGCCGTGCCGACGGTGCTCGTATCGGCCGCGACCGTCGTGTGGACGATCGTCATCGCGGCCGGCCGCGAGGCGCCCGTGCTGTGGCTCGTGATCGGTGCAGGAGCGGTCGCGGCGGTGGTGCTGATCGCCTCGGTGCTGTTCTCGCTGCGCGACCGCGAGGGTCGCGCCTTCGCCGCCGGTGTCGTCACCGTGCTGAGCGCGGTGGTGATGCTCTTCGCCGCGCTGTTCCCGTACGTGCTGCCGTCGACCATCGCGGATGCGAACAGCCTCACGATCGAGAACGCCTCGAGCACCCCGTACACGCTGCAGATCATGAGCTGGACGGCGCTGGTCGCCCTGCCGCTCGTGATCGCCTATCAGGCATGGACGTACTGGGTGTTCCGCAAGCGCGTCACCCGGTCGTCGATCGAGGCGGCCCCGGCGCACGCATGACGGTTCGGGAGGTGAGGGCGTGAAGCCGATCGACCCGCGGCTGTTGCGGTACGCGCCGTCGGCCAGGTGGTACCTGGCGGCATCCGCCCTCATCGCAGTCGCGCAGACCGCCGTGACGGTCGCGTTCTCATGGCTGCTCGCGGGCGCCATCACCCGCGTGGTCGAGGGCGGCGGGACGGATGCTGCGCAGCTGGGCGCTCTGGCCGCCGTGGTCGTCGTGCGCGGCATCCTGCTCTGGGCGTCAGAGGCCTGGGGCCTGCGCGCCGCGGCCGGCGCCGGGGCCGAGCTGCGCCAGGCGCTCATCGCCGCGATCGGCCGGCACGGGCCGGAATGGCTCGCGCAGCGCAACCGGGCATCCCTCGCCGTGACCGCAGGGCACGGACTCGACGCCCTCGACCCGTACTTCGCCCGCTACCTGCCGCAGCTCGTGCTCACCGTCATCGCGACGCCGGTGATCGTCGCGGTGATGTGGCTGAACGACTGGCCGAGCGGACTCACCGCGCTCATCACGCTGCCGCTGATCCCGCTGTTCCTCGTGCTGATCGGCATCGCGACCCGCGCCGTGCAGCGGTGCCAGCTGCGGGTGCTGCAGCAGCTCGCCGCGCGCTTCGCCGACACCGTGCAGGGCCTCGCGACGCTGCGCATCTTCGGGCGCGAGCGTCGCGCCGCCCAGCGCATGCGCGAGACCGCCGAGCAGTACCGGGTCGAGACCATGCGCGTGCTGCGCTTCTCGTTCCTGTCGGGCTTCGCGCTCGAGCTGCTCTCGTCGCTCGCGGTCGCGCTCATCGCCGTCGCGGTGGGCTTCCGTCTGCTGTCGGGGGAGCTCGCGCTCGGCGTCGGACTGTTCGTGCTGCTGCTGGCACCCGAGGCGTTCCTGCCGCTGCGGCAGGTCGGCGTGCAGTTCCACGCCGCCGCCGAGGGCGTCGCCGCGACCGAGGACGTGTTCGAGGTGCTCGATGCGGGTGCTTCCCGGCCTTCAGGTGTCGCAGATGGCGGCATCCGTGCGGGGGAGACGGCGAGTCGTGACACCTCGATGAAGGGGATGCTCGAGGTGCGTGACCTGCGCGTCCGCGACCTGCCGCCCGTGAACTTCGACGCGCATCCCGGCACCGTCACACTCATCGAGGGCCCGAGCGGTGCCGGAAAGTCGAGCCTGCTGGCAGCCCTGCGCGGAGCCGCGGCCTTCGACGGCACGGCGACCCTCGACGGCGTCGACGTGCGAGAGATCGACCCCGCGGGCTGGCTGGCGTGGGCAGGGCAGCATCCGGCCCTCATGCGCGGCACGATCGCCGAGAACGTCGCGCTCGGCGAAAGCGCCCCGGATGCTGCGCGCGTGCGCGACGCCCTCCGTCGCGCCGGCGCCGCGCACCTCGACCCTGATCTCGCCCTCGGCGTGCAGGGCGCCGGACTCTCGGGAGGTCAGGCGCAGCGCGTCGCCGTCGCCCGCGCGCTGTACCGCCTGGGCGGCGGCATCCGCGTGCTCGCGCTCGACGAACCCTCGAGCGCCCTCGACGCCGAGACCGAGGCCGAGCTGTGGGCGTCGCTGCGCGAGGTGGTGGATGCCGGGCACACCGTGCTGCTCGTCTCGCACCGCCGCACGGCCCGCGGGATCGCCGACACCATCGTCGATCTGGGGGTGCCGGCATGAACCCGCGGCTCGTCCTGCGTGAGGCGATGCCGTCGCCGAGCCGCTTCGCTCCGGCCCTGCTGACCGGTGTGCTCTCGGCCGCCGCCGCGATCGGACTCCTGCTCGTGAGCGGCTGGCTGATCGTGAGCGCCTCGATCGTCGACTCGCTCGTGCCGCTGTCGGTCGCCGTCGTCGGCGTGCGGTTCTTCGCGGTCGCGCGCGCCGTGTTCCGCTACCTCGAGCGCCTTTTCGGGCACGACGCGGCGCTGCGCCGACTCGCCGGGCTGCGCGAGGGCGTCGTGCACAGGCTCACCCCGCTCTCACCCGTGGGACTCGGCGGCACCGACCGCGGCCAGGTGCTCTCGGCCCTCGTCGACGACGTCGAGAACCTGCAGAACCTGCCGCTGCGCGTCGTGCAGCCGCTCGTCACCGGCGGCATCGTCGCGCTCGCCGCCGTCGGCGTGATGACGCTCGTCTCGCCCGCCGCGGCCCTCGCGCTCGCGGTCTGCCTGCTCCTTGCGGTGGCCGTCGCCGTGCTCGTCGGATGGATGATCGGCGACCGCGCCGAGCGCGCCGTCTCGCACCTGCGCGGCGAACTGTCGGGAGCGCTGGTCGACTACCTCACCGGCCTCGACGTGCTGCTCGCCTACGGCGCCGAGACGCAGGCGCGGGAGCGCATCCGCGAGGCGGATCGGATGCTGCGCCGCACCGTCACCCGCGCCGCGCTGGCCCAGTCAGTGTCGGCCGCTGTCGTGTCGATCGCCGCCGGCGCCGCGTCGATCTGGGCGCTGGCCGGGGCGATGCCCGGCGTCGCGGGCGGAGCATCCGACCCCGCCTGGTTCGCCGTCGCCGTGCTGCTGCCGATGGCGGTGTTCGAGGTGTTCTCAGTGGTGCCGCAGGCGGCGGCATCCTGGCGCGGAGTGCGGGCATCCGCCGAGCGCATCGCCGCCGTCGTGCCCGACGAGCTGCCCGCCGAGGTGCGGACTGACGATCCGCTCGGGTCGGAAAACCCAGACCATCCGTCCGCCGCAGGGCGTGTCGGCGGGCGGCACGCCGCATCCGAGCATCCGCATCCGTCGTTTCCGACGGGCATCCGGATGCGTGGCATCCGCGCCACCTGGCCCGGGGCGTCCGCGCCCGCCCTCTCCGGCGTCGACCTCGACGTCGCGGCGGGGGAGCGGATGCTCGTGACCGGCCCGAGCGGCGCTGGAAAGTCGACTCTGGCAGCTGTGCTCGCCGGTTTCCTGCGGCACGACGGCGAGTATTCCGTCGACGGCATGGATGCTGATGCGCTGAGCGGACCGGCGCTGCGCGCGCACGTCGGGCTGTGCGAGCAGCATCCGACCCTGTTCGATGAGGACCTGCGTCAGAACCTGCTGTTCGCCCGCGACACCGCGACCGACGACGAGCTGCTGGCCGTGCTCGACCGGGTCGGTCTCGGCGACTGGGCGCGCGAGCGCGGCGGACTCGACGCGCGCGTCGGCGACCGCGGCGCGCTGGTGTCGGGCGGGCAGGCGCAGCGCATCGCCCTCGCCAGGGCGCTGCTGCGCGGCTTCCCCGTGCTGGTGCTCGACGAGCCGACCGCCGGCGTCGATCCGGAAGCATCCGATCAGCTGCTGCGCGACCTGCTCGGGGCCGCGGGGGAGCAGACGGTGATCCTCATCTCGCACGTCGCGCCGCCGGAGGGCACGATCGACCGCACCGTGCGGATCGTCGACGGCGCGACCGCCTGAGAAGCAGGACCGTCTGACGGCCTCAGCTCAGCGGAACCGGCGGCTCCATCACGATGCCGTGCGCCTCGAACGCCTGACGGCGCTCCTCGATGCGGCGGTGCATCTCGGCCTGCGCCTCGGCGACGAGGTCGGCGGACAGATCGACCGATGCCGGATGCGGGTCGCCGTGGTGCGCGGCGATGTACGAATCGAGCTCGGGGCCCGAGGTCCACGACGTGATGAGCGAGTAGCGCGGGGCGGCGCCGCGATGCCAGACCGCGTGCCAGAACCGCTGGGTGTCGACGATGATCCGAGAGCCGGCGGGCAGCGGCAGTCGCACCTCGGTGGCCGGGTCGAAGCGGTCGGAGCGCAGGATCAGCATCGAATCGGCGTCGTCGCTGAGCTCGTGCCAGGAGCGCACGACCCAGCCGGTGCCCTCATCGTTGAGACGGTTGTTGTCGTCCTGGTGCAGGTTGTAGATCGCGTCGGCGTAGGTGTTCGGCTGCAGCTCGATCACGCGGCAGCGGCCGACCCCGGCACCGGATTCGAGCGCCAGCGACTGCAGGGTGGGTGCCTTCGCGATCTGTGTGGGAACCCACACGCCGTCCTTGTCGGCACGCGGGGGAGTGTGGTTCCAGAACCCGTTGCACTCCACATCGCCGGCGTAGCTCGCGAGCGGCGCGAAGCGGGTGATGCCCGAGGATCGCCAGCCGATGTAGTCGAGATCGAGCCACTCGGCGGGGTCGATCGCGCGCTCGTCGCGGTCGAGCACGACGTAGCCCGTCTCCTGAAGCGCGGCTGAAGTGAGGAATCCCATCGCGGTCTCCGTTCCGGCATCCGTTCTTAGGCAATCCTAATCCGCAGGCGCTGTCGCGGGGTCGGCCCGCGCCGTGAGAAACACGTCCACGCCGCAGTTCTAGGGTGGAGAGATGAGTGAACCCCGCGGCGCCCTACTCGTCGGCAGCGTCAACTACGACGACGCCGAGAAGACCATCCGCACGGCATCCGAGATGCTCGGCGGCCGGCTCAAGCGCATCCCCGACGGGGAGGTGGGCAAGCGGTTCCACTGGATCATGTTCCAGCCCGACGTGCTCGGTCAGGCCGACGGCATCGAGCGCGTCGGCGACGTCCCGATCCCGTTCGGCGCGGGCCTCGACGCGCGCCCGTTGCGCATCGCCGAGGGGACGGATCCTGCCGCGATTGAGCTGCCGGCGCTCGGCTACGCCGACGCGGCGCTCGAGTCGTACGAGATCTTCCGGCGGCTGCGCGAGGAGGGCGCCGTGGCGCCCGGCGTGCGCTTCCAGGTGTCGCTGCCGACGCCGGTCGCGATCATCTCGTCGTTCTTCGCGGGCGACGATCGCGCGGCGTTCGAGCCGGTGTACACGGATGCTCTGCTCGGCGAGCTGCAGCGGATCGTCGACGGCATCCCGCACGACGAACTCGCGATCCAGTGGGACGTCGCGAGCGAGCTGGGCATCATCGAGGGGGCGTCGGGGTACGGGAAGGTCATGCAGGCGTGGTGGGAGGGCGACCCGTTCGACGGGCTCGTCGCCCGCCTGGTCGCGCTCGTCGACGCGGTGCCCGCCGACGTCGAGGCCGGAGTGCACCTCTGCTACGGCGACGCGGGCGAGCGGCACTTCATCGAGCCGACGGATGCTGCGACACTGGTGCGCTACGCGAACGCGGTGATCGCGGCATCCGCGCGGGAGATCAGCTGGCTGCACCTGCCGGTGCCGATCGAACGCGACGACGAGGCGTACTTCGTCCCGCTCGCGGAGCTCGCTCCGGTGGCCGAGCTGTACCTGGGACTGGTGCACCGTGAGGACGGCGCCGAGGGCGCCCGGCGGAGGATCGCGGCGGCATCGGCGTTCACGCCCGCCTTCGGCGTCGCCACCGAATGCGGCATCGGGCGGGCACCCGCTGGCAGCACCGAGGGCATCCTCGCGACGCACACCGAGGTCGCCCAGGCCTGGTGAGCCCCCGATTCGCGCGCGGGCCGGGTGATGTCGTAAGCTGGACGACGGTGACGTGTCCGAGCGGCCGAAGGTGCAACTCTCGAAAAGTTGTGTAGGGTAACCCCCTACCGTGGGTTCAAATCCCACCGTCACCGCCACCACGAAGGCCCCGACTCCCTTAGAAAACACTGGGATGTCGGGGCCTTCGTCATTGTCCGCACAGGTCGAAATCCCACGAATCTCACACATCTGAATCCGGTGGCGCGAGTTGCCACTAATGTTTCGGCACGATTGTGCAGCGTTCGCCGACGGGCACGCCGGCGCAGTGACACGACTCGCGCCCGTGTGGAACGCGCTAACGGCCGAGGCGCCGACCGAACGTGTCGGCGGTCGTCGTGATCGGTGCGGCGACGTAGTACCGCTTGTTCGCTTCTCGGAGCTGTTGAGCGCGACGGGCTCGGGTGAAGGCGTTGATCGTCGGTCCGCGCCGGCTGGAGGGCCGCGCCTCTGCTCGGGCACGGTCGAGTGCGTCGGCGACAGCGTCGAGGTCGTCCTCGAACAGGTCACTGTATGTGTCGAGCGTCATAGCGGCACTGGCATGACCGAGCATGTGCTGCACAGCCTTCACGTTCGCTCCGGAGCTGATGGCCAGGCTCGCAGCCGTATGACGAAGATCGTGAGGCGTGACCTTCTTGAACGATGAATCCGATCTGCGCGCTCGCTTGACCGCTGCAACGAACCAACCGTCCTGCGACGACGGTGTGCGCAGATGCTCGATTCCGTCACCGAAAACGAGGTCTTCGTCGCCTTTCCCGGCGACAGCATCGCGTAGGTCTTGGGCAAGGAACCGGGGGAACGGTACGGATCGTTTCTCGTGGTCCTTCGGGGTTCCAACGATAATCGCTCCGCCGACGGTCACGGCGTTCTCTTCGACGTACGCCCGACGACGGCTGAAGTTCAGGTGCTTGACGCGGAGACCGGTCGCCTCACCCCAACGCAACCCCGTGTACGCGAGGAAGTAAACGAGCGTGGGATACAGCGCCGTTGCTGCAAGGGTGTCGACCTGTTGATGCGATAGGTATACGTGGTGCTTCTTCTTCTTCCGCGGCAGCTTGACCCCACGAACCGGGTTGGATCCTAGCCGCCGGTCTCGCACCGCTGTATCGAGGATGCCGGCGAGTATTCCGTAGGCGCGAGCGACGGTCGTCGCAGACCGTGCCGCCGCAAGTTCCGAAACCCAGTCCTCCGCCTCGGAGTACAGGATCGACGCGATCGCACGGTCGCCCCAAACGGGCTTGACCTGAATGTCCCACGACGACTGCAGCGTACGCGCGTACGACGGTTTCACGACGCGTTTCCGGTTCGACAGCCACCGTTCGCCCAGCTCCGTGATGGTAACCCTGGCGTCCTTCGGATCGATGTACTCGCCGCGGGAGATTGCCACTTCAACCCGCGCGCGGAACTGTTCGGCGTCGCGCCGCGTGGTGAAGCCGCTCTTGTCTGTCTGCCGCCCATCCGGCTTGCGATACCTCACGCGATAACGTCTGCCGTCTGCGGTCTGGTACTGGATGATGCTAGCCATCGGCCCGGTGCCCCGTCTCGTCGAGCTGCAACCCAGGCGAGCGGCGGTGATCGGAGTGCCGCGCACAACCTGTGGCGTTCTTCATGTCGACTCTCCAATTTGCTTTATCGCAGCAGAGATTCACGTTTGTCCTTGACTAAGTGTACGCCTAAGCGGTTTACTTATGTAAATCATCATCTCGAAAACGCAAGAAAGGGAAGTCGATGTCAGCACCTCGCACAACGACGGCGCCAGACTTGGGGCACGAGTTCGTGAAGCCTCAGGATGTGGCGCTGCTGATCCCAGGGCTCACTGTCAAGAAACTCGCGGAGTGGAGATATGAGAGGCGCGGGCCCGACTACTACAAGTTCGGCAGGGTCATCCTCTACGACGTGCGTGAGCTCAAGGAATGGATCGAGGCATCCGCAATGTCAGTGGGTAGCCCCGCACGGTGAGTCATCCTGGACGTGATGGCGAACGGTGTACAACCTGTCGGCGGCCAACGCGTGAGGCCTGCGACGTTCGCGAACGGCGCCGCGAGGACTGATCTGGTCCGCAATCTAATCCGGTCCACGCGCTGCATTACGGCATCGATGGGGACCGGGTGCAGATGGCCCTCAGTGTCGCGCGAGTAAGCGGCTTGGCATGTGCGTGGGCGCGAGGGTCTCAAGTATTCAGTGCGGGGTCCGCGAGGCAATCGACGTCGATGCGTCGGTAGATGCGTTTGTGCTCGGTGATGTGGATCGCAGGCACGGGCGCTTCGTCATGCATGGCGAGCGTGCGCAGTGTGGTGCGGTGGATGCCGAGAAGGAACGCTGCTTCCTCTTCGGAGTAGAAGAGCGGGGTCAGTTGATGCGTGTCGGCCGGCGGGAGTGTGGTGACGTCATCCATCTGCCTGGCGGCCGACGTTGTACGTCATGCCATCCAGGCGTCCCTGCGCTCGTGCCTTCTTGATCCAGTCCGATGCGGTGCGGTGGGGGATGTCCAGCTCGACCTGCAGGGCCCGCACGGGCGGGTTGCCGGATAGTGCGGCGGCACCGTAGACGATCTCGACGACCTCCATGCGATCGTCCTTCGTTCCGCGTTTGACGGCGGCGGCGGCCATCCACGGCGGGATGATCCGCCCCTCAGCGGAGGTGAGATCCGCGATGGAGGTCCACCCCGCGTCTGGGTCATCTGCGAGTCGGACGGCGATGCAGTGCGGTATCGCGGCCTGCAGGATCGCCACGGATGCCGTGCGCCGCAGCGCCTGCTGATCGAAGTCGTCTCGCGTTGCCCGGTTGATGATCGTCGTCACGATGTAGCGACCCTCATCGGTGCTGTAGCGCGCTTCGATCGTCGTCTCCACACCCGTCGCCTCATCCGTCGTGGATGCGACGAATGCGGGAGCAATGCGCAGCGCGGACCCGACGGGCTCTGTGGCGGAGCGCCACGTCATGGGCTTGCCATCGAGATTCTTCACGTCGACCTTCACCTCCTCAGTTTGCCTTACCGCGCTGCTGTTTCGCAGAAGCTCTTGACTAAGTGTACGACTTAGTCGTCTACTTGTGTCAATAGGCAAGTCTGATTCGCAAGTAACGCGTTGACGTTGAGTGAGGAGAGCCGCAATGACTGAGGTGACGGTGTACTCGACCGGACCGGCATGCCAGAGATGCCGGCTCACGTGCCGGCGGCTCGATGAGCTCGGCATCCGATACGACCTCATCGAGATTCACGAACCACATCACGCGGCCCTACGCGCCTACCTGATCGACGAGCTCGGCCACACGGAAGCGCCCGTGGTGGTCATCGGCGACGGGCGTGAGGACACGTGGGCGGGGTTCCGTCCCGATCGCATCGATGCGCTGGCGAAGCGGATTGGACTTCTCGCAGCATGAGCCTGGCGTCGTCATGCCCGCCGGCGACAAGATCGTAGCGGTCGGTCCGCCGCTCCGTTCCGCGCTTTCGCGGCATATCCTCCCTCGCTCACGCTCAGTCCGGTATTCCACGACGCGGCACTGCGCAGCGCACCGTCCACTAGCAGTCGGCAGCTATCCGGCCGGAGCAGGAGTGCGGGCAGCTCAGCGCGAGATCGAGGTCCCTGGTGTAGATGGGGTGACGATGGGGGCTGCGATGTCAGGCGAGTCGCTACGATCAGCGCGTTGCTTGAGCGCCGCGAGGCTCGATCGCAGGGCAGCCAGCTGGATGGGCACGACCTCGGAGTTCGGTGGAACCGGCAGATCGGGTGCCACCTTCCGGATTGCCATCTCGTGAAGCTCGATGATCGACTCGACCGCGGCATTAGGAATCGAGCGCAATGATTGCGCGTACGCCGTCATGTGACGCAACTCGCTCAGCCACTGAGTTGCTTCGAGCGCGGACATCCTCTCAGAGCATGACGCGCGAAACGCGGCAGACGCTTCGGCCATCGCCGTGGAGTCGGCGCGGCGAGCATCAAGCAAAATCTGCCCTCGCCGCCCGATCACCGACACGCGCTCGACGGCCGGGTCAGCCACGGATGCCGAAACGAGCGCATCGACATCGGCAAGGTGCCGCTCATTCTCCGCAGGGGTGACGAATGGGGACCGCAGACGCTGCTGCATCTGCCGCAGGCCTCGCGACGTTGCCGACAACAGGCTCTCCTCGCTGCGGGTGGCGACGACGACGACGTGCACCTGATAGTCGGAGTCCGCGAAGCGGCGGGCCACAGCAAGCGCAGTGCTCGGTGAACGGAACGCACCCTCGAGAAGCAACGAATAACGGTTCTCACGCGCATGACCGATGCTCGCTTGCAGCCACGAAGCAGCAGCCTGGGACAGCTCGATCTGGCCTGCCGTTGAAGCGCGGAAAGGCGGCTCGAGATAGCGCGGATGAAACGCTTGAAGATCCTCGCTCGAGATCGGAACGAGATCGCCGCCATGCATTCCTCGGACGAGAGCAATCGCTCGTCCGGCGCCTGCTCCGGCGAGCAGGACCAATTCGGGGCGCGGAGCGGGGTGTGTGCCGTTGAACACCGATCGCAGGACGAGCGCCTCGAGGTCCGCTGCGGAAGTCTCTGGAGAGTCAGCCACTAGCCGGCCCGGTGTTGTGGATCGCGTTGAGGTGCGCGACGACCTCGTCGCGATCGAATCCGTTCACGTCGTAAAGCTCGGAGCGAGCCTGCGCGATCCGACTTGCGACGTTCGCGTCATGAGCTTCGCCAGACACGAGGAGCCCGGCTAGGGCTACGCGTGCCTCGTCGCGCAGCGCGTCGTATAGCACCGCATCGTTCACTCGCCATTGCGAAGTGCGCTGGGACATGTTGACTCCTTGCCGCGAGCTTATCAACGCTGCTGGATGCAAGAACGGGTCCGGGAGGTCTCTGTTCAGAGGCCCCGTACGATCGCTGTGGGTCGTGCAAGTGGGCCGGGAGGGCTCGCCTGACGCGATCGCTCGATCCCTATCCACGAGGATCGGTCCAGCAGCAGTGCAATCGCAACTGGCGGCGCGTGGCATAGTGCCCCCACGAATTGAGCCGACAACCGTTGGGCCTACTCGCTTTGATCCACAAACCCTGCAATACTCAAAGAGCGTGGTCAGCGAGCCATCGTTGGCCGCAATTGGGTTTAATCCTAGGGACGCGGGTTCGAATCCCGTCGCCTCCGCGCATGGGGGCGTAGCACAGAGGCCGAGTGCACTAGGCCGATAAGGGCCCGTGTTACCCATACGGTTTCATCCAAGGGAACCAAGCCCGGGGGGATATGTGTCGCGCGGCGCACCTGTAATCCGCATTACGATTTCGGTCCCTCTCGTAGATCTACCCGTTCAGGGCGGCAAGCGAGAGCGAACCACGAGCCCGCTCGATTGGCGCCGTTCTGGAAAACGGCTTCACCTTCCGCCACGGCACGCTCCATTCGTGAAATCGCTCGGCCGCGTGCGTGAGCTCCAAGGGGCCCAGGCAATCTTGCCTGGAGGTCCTCGGCTCCAAGCCGACGCTCAGCGGATGATTCGTTTCGCTTACCAAGATGAATCTGCCACCTCCGTCTTTCGCTCCAATCTGCTTGAGCGAACCATAATCGCTGAACGCGACGGTGTAGCCATGCAGTTGCGTCTTCAGTTCTCCTGGCGCAACCGCGGCCGCTCAAGTCGAGCCCAACTCAGCACGCTCGTGCACGCTGTGCAAAGCCTCATCTTTCTTGTCGATGGGCGCGCGACGCCGATAACAGCGATGCCAACCGCGGTTGCGAGGGCACTTGGGGCGCGCATCCATCCTGACTTGGGCTCGACGTCGATCACGTGCGGGCGCCCGATTGTGATCATCGAAGCGCAACCCGAGTCCCTGGAACTGGACATTCAGGCACCCACGCGGGCTCGACTCGGCTTTGGGAACCAGGGTGAGATTTCTGCTCACGACATCGACGGCGACTGGGTGATATTAGTCCGCAAACCGCAGCTTCACGCAGTAGAGATGACAGTGGAGGCACTGACGTTCGCGCACTCTAATGCGCAAGCGATGCTCGAACTGCAATCAGCACGCGCCGCAGGTGACCGCTCAACCGAGACTCGTGCCGCCATGATGGCGCGAGTCAAGTGGTGGACTCAGATGGGAACCGAAGGAGTTCGCGCCGCGTGGCCCCCACGACTCGTTAACTTCTACGATCGCATCAGCGGCAGAGCGATTTCAGCGGTCGCTGAAGATGCCGAAATATGGGACCAGCAGTTGGAGACGCGGATCGTGAATATACAGGGTGACAACAACGTCTATGTAGGCGACAACTCGAACATGAAGAACGTGCAAGTGGGGGTGTCTAACAGTTACAACCAGACGGATCGCGAACAAGCGGTGGGCGCGCTGGAGCTTCTTTCCGCTTCGAACGAGCACAACCAGGCACTGCTCGCGGGGCTAATCACCTCACTACAGAGCGGCAAGACTGATAAGTCGGCGCTCGCCGGTGTATGGACCGCCATCAAAGGCAGCCTGCAAGTCGTTCCTTCGGCGGTCGGCGCTGTTGCGGCCATCGAGGGCTTCTTCGGCGGGTAGTGCACCGGCCGTGCGCAACCAGGTGCCGAGTATCGTGCGGCTCGAGCAAATTGAGCTGACGTCCAATCACCGGCGCCTCGACAACTGACTGTTCAGCGCCTCGATCACGGTCGTGACCGCCGGTGCATCGAAACCTCCGGGTAGGAGGCTAAGTCGGTGAGTGTGTTGCTCGCCGCTCTCAGCACGCCCATCCATGTGCCTCCCAACCTCGCGAACCTCGAGTAGTCCAAACCAGTCGAGCGTCTTGCGGGCCGACGAGTAGACATCGCGATGAATCCCATAATTTCGCAGCCGAACGTCCGGGGGAACCACGAGGGCACCGTTCTCCCACCATGCGTCACGTGCGCACGCCATCATCAGCAGGATCGCGATCTCCGAGTCTTCTAGCACCTGTAGCCATCCGTTCGTGACGAAGCCGCTGGGCAGCGCGAAAGTCGGCTCAGCCTTGGTAGGGACTCGGTACTCGTCGGTTTCCCCGATGGCTTCGGCGCCACGTTCATCGAGGAGGACGAACCGCTCGTAGCGGTCCCGCATCCCCGGATCATCCGCAAAATCAACCAATCCCGCATTCGAGAGCGTGAGAAGAGCGCTCCGAACGCTGCGAGCGCGCTTGTCACGCGCGGTCATGAGCACTCCGCCGCGATTGCTGTCGGACGCGTCCGAGGCGAGCAGGTCTGACCATCCACGAGTACGTGAACTTCCACGCACCTCGAATCCGAACTCGACGAGTCTTGCCCTCGCCCCCGGCTTGCGCCTGGTCTGCACGAGCGCGAGCAGCGTCAACTCGAATCGGAGCGCCGCGCCGCGACTGCTCATGAGCCGCGTGGCCGGCGGACGCAGTTCGCGGGGAGGAGCGCTCCGGTCTGACGCGTCCTTATCAACGCCCTCGTCGCGGAAGGAGAAGCCGGGACGAATAGCGAGCCCAGTCGCAGGCATCTGTGCGCCCATCGACTCGTAGATCCGCTCGATACGTGGACGCTGTTCTGGGCGGCTCAATCGATGCAGCCGCGCGTCAAGCTTCGCGGATTCCTTCGCGGTGGGAGCGCGCGAGAAGTCGACCGTGATCGGCACAATCTTGGTCCAATCTGTGATGCTTCAAACTGAACGTTTCAACCAGCCAGAATCTCTCTGACTTTCTCACTATTACTCATGATCCTGGCCGGTTAAGGCGCGCTTCGATCATATCCCCGGGAGCGCACGCCGTGTGCATTACTTGGTCCATGAGGTTCCGCGCAAGGCGAGGGAGGTGACCGCAGGTGGGAACAAGCAATGCGCCACGACCGGACCCGCAGATCAAAGCCGGAATGTGGTCAACGATCGCCGCCGCAGTCCAATCGGGCTGGGGTAGCACAGTGCGACTCCTCTTGATTCTCGTCACGCTCGGCGCGGTTGTGACGGGGGCAGCTATGGCGAGCGGTGATAGCGAGCTTGCCGGACTCGTGCGGACGTTAGTGGGTGGTCATCCCTAAGCGAAGCACGCGGGTCCTTTCAAACACCTTTCTCGCGTGCATCGCAGAGCACCGACTCAATGACGGATCGAGGCTTGGCTCACCAAGCGGGCATCTTGAATAGTCGACCATCGTCGCCGTCGTCATGCAGCGCGATGACGATGTCGTTGGGCGTGAGCGAATCGCTGACCAGCCCAGGGAAGTCGCTGTCAAGAGCAGAGAAGACGATCTGGACTCCGTATCCGGCGTACTGCCGGAACACTTCAAGGAGCTTCTCCCGCTTTCGCGGCTCCAACTGCTCAAGTGCGCCGTCGTGGTAGACGAAGCGCGCGAAGGGGACATCGATGAACGAACGCAACATCGCCAGATCGAACGCGATGCACAGCAGCTTCTTGTAGGTCGTTCCCTGGTCCCCGCTCGTGGCGGTGCCCGAATCGCCGACAAACTCTGCGGAGAAGTCGAGACCGCCGGACCCATTCATCCTCGCCGCGAGAATTGCGCTCTGCCCCGTCACGTGAGAGACCACCTCATTGAAGTAGGACCTCAACTTCGCGAATCGGCTCGAGGAGTCCCCACTCACGTCCACGAGATTGGCCTCGACCTCGCCTTCCAGGCGCCCAAGCTCCTCGGTCGCTTCCCGATGCTCTCGACGCACGTTGATAAGCCGCGTCGCTGACTCGCGCCGTGCCTCAAGAACTGCCAGTTCAGACGACAGTTTCGAGACCTCGGAACTCAGCTGCTTGTACTTTTCGAGCGATGCTGATTCATGCAGGAATGCTAGCGCCCGGGAACGGCGTGAGTTTAGGTCGGAGAGCTCTACCTCCAGCGCCGCAAAGCGCTCACCAGCGCGTGCTGCTTGCTCCTGAAGCGCCTCCCGCCGCTCAGCCGTTATCGCGCGGTTGAACGCGACCAACTCATCAAAGGAACGCACGACTTGTTCGCCGAGAACCACGCCTGCCTCCGCGAACAGAGCCTCGACCTGTTTTGGCTTTACCGTTATCGCGCGTTCGGCGAGCGAGGAGCTGATCCTCGCCAAGAGTTGCTGAAGCTCGTAGCGCTCCTCATTGACGTGCAGGATCCGCAACTCGATCTCGTCCGCGAGGGATTCGGAAACCCTGGCATCTTCCTCGTGGAAATCGAACTTCTCGAGAGCAGCTGAGCGCGAGATCAGCGCCTCCTTCTTGAGCGCAATGAGACCGTCTAGAGATGCCGAGTCATCGTGTCCGCCCCACTCTGCCACCAACGTATCCAACTTGCTCTTGAGTTGTTCGACGACCTCGCGTTGATCGTAGAGCGCGCGGACGGCCGTCGACTCCAGTCCAAGGAGGTGAGCCACGAATGGCTTCCAATCCTGGTGCTTGCCCGAGAACTTGCCCAGTTGGAATACGTCCTGGTAGTCCTGCTGAGTTCGGATCAGGTACCCGACTAGTTTCCGGAACTCCCACGGTGATAGCGCGCCCCAACCCAATATTCCGTCGAGCATCTTGCGCGCACGCTCGAAAGCAAGTCCTTGCTGGTCCCAATCCTGTGGAGGTACACGCTGAGCGTCGGTGATCGACGATTTGCTACGAACGATAGAAACGCGAGAGCCCGGGTTGACCGGTCGCGCGACCGTCACGAACCCGCCGTCAGCGAGTTCTAGCTCGATAAAGAACACGAACGAGTCGAACGCGGGTACTGCGAAGAGGAATTGGCTCTTCGACTTCTGCTTCAGAAGGCAGAAGTCGATTAGTTCGCCGAGCTTCGTCTTCCCGAGATTGTGTGTGTCGATATCACGCAAATCAGGCGCGTGGATTTCCGCCACCACAGCGGAGAGCCCGTGATTGAACTCGATCGGTTGGAAGATCTCCGGCTTGTTCGAGTAGAGGCGAGTGATCTTCATTGTCTTTCCGTGAGTTCGAAAGCGTCAGCCTTCGGTAAATACCGAACCAAGCCGACTAGGTAGAGAAGGTCAACTGCCGGCACCAGGAGGTAGTCCGCTCGACTCGTGCTCGCCTGCACGGCTTCATGCACCTCGTCGTACGTTGCCACTCGCGCGCGACGCAAGAGCTTGAGAGCGGCTCCGGACGCCGCAAGGACTGTGTGGTCGGGGTGGGAGTGTTTGCTAGGGACCAGCATGTGCCACACGTCCGATGTCGCAGTGCCAGTACATGTAGAAGAGCAGGGCGCGGAGACCCTTCTTGTTGCTCGCAAGCACGCCGTCGCGTCTCGATAGCGCATCGACGAGGAGATTGAAAATGCGCTCGAACGACTTGTGCTCGTCATAGGCAGCCAAGATCTTCAGCTGGAAGTCCTCCACTGCGGCGTCATACAGATCCTTCACATCCGCGTTCATCGGATCCGCGAGGAAGGCGTCAATAGCGGGGGTGTAAGACAAGTACCGATCGCTCAGCTCGTTCGCAAAGTCGACTCCTACCAGGTTCGAGCGATTCTTTTCGGCGTAAGAGACGCGCGATGTCACCGCGAGCTCCTCGGCGACCTCGTCGTCCGTGAGACCAGCGCCCACAGCCAAGATGATCTCGGCAATCTCGTAGCTCGACACCAAGAGTGATCCACCCGGGAAAGTGATTCCTGCGAGCTTGATCAGGTCGGCTCTTTCGCGCAGGAGAGACGACAACCGCTCAACGCCCATCAGGCTCACCCGATCCATTTCGAGGCCGGTGTCGGTGGAGATTCGTCGGGTGATCAGTGGCGCGGTCCTTCCGCCGAGTCGGCGATTGGACACTAACAAATAGTTGTCGCACTCGTTCGCGTCCACGAGCGCCTTGATCCTCGAGATCTCTTCCGACAGCATGGAGCTTTTTCTTGCGCCGCTGAACGCGCCTTCGGCAAAGTGAGCATTGAGTGCGTTCGTGTGTTTCGCCTGTATTACGGTGATTCCATCCCATGGGCCAGAGGCGCTCGGGAACCGCTCAGCTACGCCGTGAAAGAGCGCGTCTCGCCCACCGTCCGGTCCCTTCGTGAACTCCTGAACTCCGGAGCCGAAGAGGTAGCGTGCGCACTCGACGACGAGGCGTTCGAATTGGTCCTCGTGGAGGTCCTCGAACGGATATGACATGCCCCAATGCTATTGGGTGTGGATCGCACGCCCGCCGCCACACGGCTGGGGCACGAACGGGGCCACGGTCCTGGTCGATCGTCACTACTCGCCTGTGCCGAGCGCCACCACCGCGAAGGCGGCGCGGACGAGACTCGGCGCCTACGAGCTGACGATCGCAGGACGTCCAGGCTAGGCCGGCGTGTCTGACGCGAGTAGCGGAACTCGCCGTGACCGGGCACCGGTCGTCAAGCAGGCGGCGGGCGTTCTCTAGCCAGCGGGTCCTGTGATCACGACATGCGAGCCGACAGGGTCGAGTGCCGATGCACACAAGACCCGCGCGTGACCATGCCCGATGAACGCGTGCTTAGCGAGCCTCCGACCCGAATCACCCGCGGACGAGCCGAAAAGAAAGGGGCAATGCACGCAGGCACTTTCTGTGAATAGTCTGGCGAGATAGGCAAATTGAGCGTACTCTGAGGTCGTGCGTGGAGGCCTGGAGCGCTGGAAGCGTGGCGTTGGCTCGCGAGGAGTCCGCCAGGCGATGGACTATGCGCTGCGGGGAACGTGCGACTCCCACCTGCGCCCGTCGGGAGCTGTCGCGCTGGAGGCGTACAGCGGTGTCGGCGGCTCGACGGTCACACGGTTCATCGCTGAACTGGACGGCATCACTCACGACGAGTTGGATGCGGATCAGTTGGCGAGCTGGGTTGACGGGGCCGATCCGTTGTCGGGCGAGCACAGGGGGCGCCGGCTGGAGTCGCCGCATGCGGATCTGGTGCTGGACAGCACGGTCAACGCGCCGAAGTCGTTCAGTATCGCGGCGCTGATCAATCCGGAGCTTGCTGCCGAGTTTGAGGCGTTGCAGGACCGGTTGCGGGATCGGATCATCTCCACGTGGCTGGTTGAGCTGAATGCGCGCAGGGGGATGGGCGGTCGGATCCGCGAGGACTTGGCGCGGGTCGAAGTCGTCGAGCTGCAGCATCGCCGGTCTCGCGCACTGGACCCGCACATCCACCGGCACCTGTGGCTCGGGGTGAAGGTTCAAGGTCTCGATGCCCGGTGGTCGAACGTGGACTCGCGGGTCGCGATGCGAGTACAGAACGTGATCAACGCCGAGGGTGACCTCGCTGCCCGTACGGATCCGGAGTGGCTTGCCGCGCTCGCCCGCCATGGGTACTCCCTGAACGAGAACGGGGAGATCGCGGAGCTTGCCCATGTGGTGCGGCCGCTGTCACGCCGTTCCAATCAGATCGAAGCGAACCGGGCCGTGCACCTCGCTCGTTGGCGGACGGAGCACCCGGGTGAGGAACCGAGCCACGATGTCCTGCAACGCATCGACCGGTACGTCTGGGCCACGGGCCGCCTCGACAAACCGCACGATCTGGACGAGGCCGCCTGGGTCGACCTTGTCCGAGACGAACTCACCGGCCTCGACCCGGACGTGTTGAACGCACGCCCTGCGGTGGCGCTGCGGCCGCGCCATCCTGACGCTGTCGATCGGGCCCTGCTCGCACGGAGGGCGGTGGTCGACGCGGATGAGCGATCCCGATCGAGCAACGGTCGGTTCAGTGTCCTCGATGTTCGTGCCGGCGCCACCCGAGCGGTCGCCGCATCCGGTGTCAGCGGAGCCCGCGACGAGCTGCAACGACTGATCGACGACGTCACCTTGCGGGCCCTGGCGCACACCCGTGATCTGCTGCCCGACGCGCAGGGCAAGCCGAACCACGTGAAGGCGCTGGTCACCCACGAGTTCGCCGACCTAAAGACCCGGCTCGGCGAACGGCTGACCTGCCTCAGCATCGCCGGCTGGGACCCCACCGACCAACAACAGGACCACGTGACGACTGAGAACTCACTGAAGTCGGGGATCCGGTTGGATCCGACCCAGGCGGCCGCCGCCCTCGCCGTCGCCGGCGGGGAGCGACTAATCACGGTGACGGGACCCGCCGGGACGGGCAAGACGACCTTGCTTCGAGCGGCACGATCGATGCTCGAAGCGAACCGCCGGCGGATGCTGATTATCGCGCCGACTCGAAAAGCGGCCGCGGTCGCCAGCCGGGAGATCGGGGCGACCGGGACCAGCGTGCACGCGCTGCTCGCCGATCACGGATGGCGGTGGCGGAACGATGACGCCGGCGCGCAGGTCTGGTGGCGTCTCCGTCCCGGGCAACGGGATCCCGCCACCGGGGTGACCTTCCGCGGTCCGCGACACATGCATCTCGGCCAGGGGATGCGCATCGTCGTCGACGAGGCCGGGATGCTTGACCTCCACGCCGCAGACGCCCTCACCACCCTGGCGCTGGAGACGGGCGCGGGGGTCGCGCTCGTCGGCGACCCGCATCAGGCCACGCCCGTGGGTCATGCCGGAGCGATGGCCCTCGCTCAACGGCGGGCGGGACGCGCGATCGAGCTATCCGGCGTGCACCGGTTCGATGACCCGCTCTATGCCGCCCTGACGCTGTGCCTGCGCTCACCGCGCTCTGCCGAGGACGCGGCGAACATTGCGGCGGAGTTGCAACGGACCGGGCACGTGCGCCACGTCCCCGACTCGGATGCTGCCTGTGCCGCCCTTGTGGACGGGTACTTCCACCGGCAAGCGCTGTCACGAACGGTGGCTATCGTGACCGCCACCAACGATGAAGCAGCCCAGGTGAATGAAGCGATCCAGCAGCAACGTGTGGAACGCAGTCAGCTCGGCCTGGGCCGGATGGCGATCGGAAGTGAGGAGCAGCGCATCCTCGAGGGCGACATCGTACAGACCCGCCAAAACGACCGTGCGGCCGGGATCGAGAACCGGGCCATCTGGACCGTCACCCGGATCGGACCTGCTGCCCTCGAGTTGCAGCGCATGGACGACTCCGGAGACGTGCGCACCATAACGCGTGAATACGCGGCCGAGCATGTGCACCTGGCGTATGCGACGACGGTGCACGGCATCCAGGGCGAGACCACCGACACGTCCCTGGTCGGGCCGGGCGTCGACGCGTCTGGGCTGTATGTCGGGCTCACCCGCGGCCGTCGCGACAACGAGGCGATCGTGGTCGCAACCACCGACGCTGGCGCCCGCAAGGTTATCGCCGACGAGATGATGCGCGGCCTCCCCGAACCCGATCTCGAAGATGCCACGCACGCGGCATACAGAGACCTGTCCCGCACTGCCCACGACATGGAACCGGAACCTCGCTCCGGCAGCGTCACTTCGCGCCCGTCCGATGGAGACCGTGCGTCTGAGAGTGGGTATCGGCGCTGGGTCGCGCAGGTGACGGCGTGGATCCTCGCCGCACGGACAGCCCTCCTGCACGCTCACGCCGCTTCCGCCGCCAACGAGGCACTGCACCATGCTCGCCCCGGAGTGGTCGAACCGCGCGCCGAGCTCAGCGTGACCTCCCGCGCCGAACTGGAAACTCGACTCGCCCGCTATGAGCGCATGCTGGCCGACGCCGACCAGCAGCGAGACACAGCGCGAGCATCCGACGCTCGACCGGATGCTCTCCGTGACCTCGGTGAGCTCCCGAACCTTGCTCTAACCCCACCCGCTGAAGGAAGAGGAATCTGATGAATCTGGAAGATGCTGACCTGCTGTTGCAGCGAGTCGCAACGATCGCGATCATGTACTACCCGGGACTCCCGGCCGACGCGCCGGAGTACAAACTCAGCGACGACGTCGACTGGTGCCTGAACGACACCGCCGAGGCAGAGGTGACGGACGAGTTGCGTGCACTCATCGGCCGCACGATTGTCGATCCGACCGCGCACCGCGAAGCACTGACCGACCACGTTTACGCTCTGGTCCCCGATTCGGACGACGCGGAATGACCGATCATGGCCGCAAGCGAAGACCCGAAGGCCCGTGGGCAAGAGCGGGCCGCAGCCTGGCGGAACGCGCATCCCGAACGCGTGGCCGAGTATCGACAGAGATTCGTTGAGGCTCGGAGAGCGAAGCGGAACGCCGACCCCGAGACGGCGCGCGAAGAAGACCGACGGACACGGGCGCGTCGGCGTGCGCGCGAGACCCGACGGCTCAAGCACAATGAACACAGCCGTCTCGTGCGCTCCCGTGATCCCGAGGCCGCACGGGAACGGAGTCGACGATTCCGGGAGGAGCACCCGGAGAAGGTCCGTGAGTACCAGCGGCGATATCGGGAGCGGCATCCGGCGCGTGCCAAGGCAAACCAGGCGGCAGGAGCACAGCGATACCGCGACAGGAACGCAGAAGCCGTCCGGGAACGGCAGCGCACCCTGGCCGCCGCACATCGACGCAAGCACCCCGATGCCTATCGGGACTGGTACGAACGCAACCTTGAAGAACAGCGTGCACGCGGGCGGGAAGCGTCCCGGCTCCGCAGCCGGTTGAAGAAATCGGGCCTCCCGCCGCGCACGATCCGGCGCATTTACGCGGAAGAACGACGCGCGAACGAGGCCGCCGCGGACAAGTACTTCACGACACCTCGATCCGTCGAGGAACTGGCCGTCATCGCCACGGAGTCCGATCGCAGCCGCGCACTTGAGCTGCCGCGGGCGGTGCGCTCGCTCCGGCGCGAGTTGCTTGACGGGCCACTGCCAGCAGCCGAGTACTTGCAGCGTTCCGTCGACCGGAACGAGCGCGGTGCGGAAGACGGAGCGTTTCGGTCGAAACGCTACCTGGACGCCCTGCACCGCATGAAGAAGCGCGAACTCACCGCGCTACAAGTCCAACATGAGCAGGAACTACAGAACATCCAGGATCAACGCCCGCAGATCTACGAACAGCACTACCTCCGCAGGCGCGCACAGCTCCGCGATGAAATACGAATGGACTCCGCCGCCCGCGTCCTACGAGGCTTGGAGCCATATGATCTTGACGCCGAGATGCGCAAACGCGTGGCTGAGGAGGCCGAGCCCATCGTCAACGCGAGACTGACCGACGCCAAGGAGCAGACCCTTCACCGGGTCGACGAGATCCTCGATCGATACCGGCCCATCGTCGACCTGGCCGCGCCGCACCAGGGCCCCTCGGGACCGGGCGCATCAGGCCCAGGTCTTGCGTAGGCTGGCACGCTGCTCCGGGATATGGTTCCAGCGCTCCACACGATGCACGACGTGGGTCTCGCCCGTGCGCTTATGGATCATCGGGGAAACGGGCGATGAGGAACCGTGGCTTCGTCTGCTCATCGAGGACGAGCCACGCCTTCACGGAGAGTTGGATGACGCGCACCCGGCGATCGTCTCACCGGGCGAGGACATCCGTCACAGCTTCGGGACGCGCGAGACCAGGCCCGCTGACACCAGCTCCTCGACCGCCGCCCTGATCGTGTCGACATCCTCGAAGGCGTCCTCGTACGGGTTGAACGGTTGCCCCTGCCGGAGGATCACCAACGCGTAGAGTCCCTTGGCGGTGAGCGACAGCCCTGGGTCATCCAGGACCGTGTCCGGGATAGCGGTGTCGTCGGGGTCAGTGCTCACGAGGCGCGGCCCGTTCGCCGCGATCCATTCTTCAGGTTCAGTCATGGTCCTCACCAATCGCTCGTCACCGGGTTTGACGCAGGTGCTCCCGGAGCCCGGGAATGGCGAACTCCAACAAGCCGCGTCCCGCCGGCTGGACGAGCCCTGCGTCGATGAGCCGGGCCCGATAGTTACCGACCGTGTTTTTCTGGTCCCCGAGCCTGCGGCCGATGTCCGCCGTGCTCGCCGGTCCGTCGTCTTCTGCCATCGCTCGCAGGAAGTCGAGATCTTTCGGGGAGGCAGTAGACAACGCGGCGTCGATGACGACCCGAGTATTGCGGCGATGCGCGGCGGCGAGAGCGACCTCGACGTCGGCAGCTGTCAGCGGGGCGTCGGTGACCTCGGCCAGCTGCCACAGGTGATAGCCGACGAGTTGGATAAGGAAGGGGTATCCGCCGGTCGATGCCGCAGCCGTCCGGATGAGCGACGGCTCCAACGGGTGGGCGAGGCCGGCGAAGGTCTCCCAGTACGACGTCTCGACTTCCTCGATCGCCGCGGCGTGGAGGTCGATGCGGTCGGCACGGCGCAGGAACGTGGCGACGCCTTCGTTGAGCAGGTCCGATACGGCAGCGGGCAGGCCAGCGAAGACGAGCGCGATCGGGAGCCGGTCGCGGATGAAATGCTGCACGGCTGCAGCGAGCTGGGCCAGTTCGTCGCGGTCGGCGCCGTGAATCTCATCCAGCGTGATGGCCAGGCCGGTCTGCTGGTCGTCCAGGAGGCGCAGGAGGTTGTCTCCCAAGTGTCGCCAGCCGGCCTGTTCACGCGGGGGAAGTTCGGTGGTGATCGAGAATCCGGCAGCGGTGATCGCGGTGACTCGTCTACCTGCGGGACCTTCGCCGAGCTCTTCGGTGGCCGTGCGCATCGATTCGCCGATCCGTCCCATGAATCCCCGTGTGGCGGTTTCCGAAATGACCACCCACCCTTGAGTGCGGGCGGCGTCCTCAGCCTCGCCGAGCATGACGGTCTTGCCGATACCCCTCGCGCCCGTGAAGATGGTCAGCAACCCGGGTGCGCCGGAGCGGATGCGGAGCCCGTACACGAACTCGTCCAATACGCCCGCCCTGCCGATCAGCTGGGGCGGCTCGGCACCGGCTGTGGGACGGAATGGGTTCTGCGTCTGGTGGGGAGACATCCACACTCCTTGTGAACTCTTGTGTACTCAGTGTACTTCGATGTACGTCGTGTGAACGGGTGTCTGTGATCTGCCGGGACAAGTGGGGATGTCAGTCGGGAGCGGACGGGAGTACGATGACTCCCGTCCGCTCGGCGTGATTGTTCAGCGGGTGACTCCGGTTCCGGCGTAGGAGGCCGGTTCCGCTACCGGCCCCGAAGCGTCTGCTGCGGGGCCGCTAGCTTTTGGGGCGCGGTTGATGGCCGCGCCGGTGAACTTGAGGGAGGCGCCGACGTTGTCGGCGATGACGTCGCGGGTCTCGCGGGTCTGGCCGGTGTCCTTGTCGGTGTAGGTGCCGAAGCGGAGGTCTCCGACGACGATCGCGGCGTCGCCCTTGTGGAGCGAGTCGGTCACGTGGCGGGCCTGCTGACTGAACACGACGACGCGGTGAAAGACCGTGCCTGCGTCCTCCCACCGTCCGGTGTCTTCGTTGAGGCGGCGGTCGTTGACCGCGAGCGAGAATCGGGCGTACTCGTTGCCCGATTCGCCGGTGCCGTGTTCCGGGTCGGCTGTGAGGTTGCCCTCCAGCGTGACCGGGATCTTGGTAGTCATACTCTTCTTCCTTTCCTTCGAGGACGCCGGGGCATCCTTCACCGTGCGTGGGCCTGGCTGGTCCACGCCGTCCACTCCTGCTCGTCTGTTACCTCTGCCCAGGAGCGTGGTTTCGGAGGTTTGTGACCGTTGTTGCATCCCCCGCCATATGCCCTCGAGAGGCGGGGTACGGCGATGGCGAGACGTTCGTGCCAGCCGATGGGGCCGAAACCGGCATCGCTGGTATCGAACGCGGCGACATGCGCGGTGTGCAGGGCGGAGAGCTCTTCGACGATGTTCCCGTGCTGCCACCAGCAGTTCGGCACGACACTGACCGGGATGTTGTAACGGATCGTCCACCACTCCACCCAGTCCCGCAGAACGTTCCACCGCTCGGTGGCCTCCGCATCACTGAGTTCGCGCCAGTTCGTGACGAGTCCGCCGATCGGGGACGAGTTGCCGTACCGGGTGCCGGCGTCGAAGCCGGAGAGCTCCCGGGCAAGGAGCGCATCCACATCGTTCGGGTCGAGTTCGCTCATGACGCGTCTTTCGCGGGGCGTAGCTTCACCTGCAGCACCTGGAGCGCGTGAGCGGATGCTTGCCGGCGGGTGCGGTGGATGGCGAGGATGATGTCCCGGTCGATGACGCGATGCAGCAGGTCGTGGCAATAAGGGTGCAGGGCGATGAGGTCGTGGTCGTCTTCCCAGGCTTGCCATTCGCCGCGGATGATCCGCACACCGCGGTAGTCCAGGTGATGCAGCTCCAGATCCGCTCTGGTGCCGGGGGCACCGCAGGCGGCGCAGGGCACGATGCCGGTGCGGGTGTGAGCGCGGAACCAGCGTTCTCGACGCGCGAACCAGGCCCGAGAGCGGAGGAACTCGTCTCGGTACAGGTTCTTCAGCCCGGTGCGGCGCCGGTTGCTCATTCCTCGCTCACCGCCTCCGTGGACTCGGTCGGCTCGGGTTCGACTGCCTCCGGCGCGGCGGGCTCCGGTGTGAGGGGCGCGGTCGTGGCGGCGCCGAACACGGCTCGTTGTTCTTGCTCGGTGCTGCGTTTGCCGTGCTGGATCAGACGGGCGTCGCGACGTTCGTCCCATCCGGCGAGGTCGAGGAGCACGCCGCGCCGGTTGCGGTACGCGAGCAGACCGAGGGTTTGGGGCATCCGCCGGATCTCGTCGACCGACATCAGCGGAAGCCGGTCTTGGCGTTCGCTGGTGTGGTGGCCTGCCTGTTCGCTGTTCCAGGAGCGTTCGGTGCGTCGCGCGTCACGGGTACCGAGGAGCGCTTCGACGTCGCGGAGGTGCGCGACATGGGATGCCCCGCCGAGGAGGACTTTGGCCGTCGCGGCAGCCCAGATGGTGTCGGCTTCAGCGCGGGACCAAGCGGTTTCTGCTTGGGAGAGGGCTTGGAGGACGACGAAGGTGCAGATGCCGCGGCCGCCGCCGTCGGCCATCACGCGGGGCAGGGCGCCCCAGCGGAACATGTTCGCGATCTCGTCGAGGATCAGCCCGAGCGGGTGCGCGAGGCGGGAGCCGGGGGAGGCGAGAGCGCGGGTGCGGGCGACTTCGACGATGTCGTCGAGCAGGGCGCCGAGGAACCCGCCCATCGCGGATGCCCCGGACGAGGAGCCGATCAGGTACAGGGTATTGGCGGCGTCGAGGAACTCGTTCGGATCGAACACTGGGTCGCCACGGCCGGGCATGAGGGCGGCGCGGATCTGCGGGACGGCGAGCGGTGCGACGGCGCCTTGGACGCCGAACCAGATCGAGGAGACGAGCTTCTCGTCCCCGCTGATTGTCGCCTCGAGGTTGTCGCCCCATCCGGGTGCCCCGTCGGAGCGGAGCACATCGACCGCGGTACGGGCCAGGGCCGGGCTGGAGCCCCAATCGTAGATGTCTGCGATGGTGCGATCTCCCACGGCCGCGGCGTGGAGGAGCCGCCCGAGGACGACACCAGATGCTTGCGCCCACTCCCCGTTCGTGGTCGACGCCCCCAGTGCGGTGCCGGTGATGATGGCGGTGCCGCGTTGCATGGCGATGAGGGGGTCTTCGCATCCGGCGAGGGGGCTGACGCGGAGGGGGTTGCGGATGCCGGAGAGGCCTTGGGGGTCGAAGACGTGGGTGTGGCCGCGGTGCTGGCGCATGTGCATGGTCGCGGTGAGGTTGTCGTTCGTCGTCGACGTCGTGATCAGGGGACCTGACCAGTCGAGGATCGCGGAGATCAGCACCCGGTACCCCTTTCCGGAACGGGGCGGTCCTTCCAGCGCCACGGAGTCCTCGATCGACACGTACACGTCCCGGCCGCGGGAACGCCCGATCCGCCACCCCACGTCGGTCGGCTTCGGATGCTGCAGGTCGGGGCGCAACTGCTTGGCGCGACGCAGCACCGCCTTCGCGGACAGGTGCTGACGGATCTCCGACGCCGCGGCGAACCCGGGCCGGGTGCGCAGGTCGGTGATGAACGCACGATCCGATTCCCGATACCGACGGTAGAGCACGAACACCGAGACAGCGAGTGCGACCAGGAGCAGCACCGCGACGAGGTCGGCGATGCGGATCTGCCACACCGGCAACGCGCACGCTCCTTCCGTCTGGTACTGGGCGGTATCGCCGGTGATGGCGAGGATGAGCCCGGAGAGCAGACTGGTCGCCGTCGGGCGCGCGCCGCAGATGACGGCGGTGATGGATTCGGCGATGAACGTGAATGCGAGGCTCAGCAGAAACGTGGCCGCGACGAGGACGGCGAGAGCCTTCCCGAACCAGCTGTTGTTCATGATCCCGGCCTCTCGTTCAGCCGAGGCCTGCGGCGATGGCGGCGGCGAGGCGGATCCACGCGTCCTGGCTGGTGCGGCGGAGGGCATCGAACCGGAGCGGTCCGCGCTTGAGCGCCGGATCGAACGGCACGGTCTCCACGACCCGCACCTGGTCGGTGAACCCGGCGGCGATCGCATCGATGTCACGACGGGACCGGGCCTCGGGCTGGGTGACGATGACGACGGCGTTCGCGGCGAGGGCTGCGGAGTGCCGGTCGCGTTGCCGGAGCGCTTCGAGGAGGAGGGCGGCGGATTCGGCGGATTCGGGGGAGGGGAGGGTAGGGATGACGAGCTGGTGGGACGAGTCGATCATGCGCAGCCACCGGTCGGCGGATTCATCGTTGCCGGAGTCGAAAATAATGACCCGGTAGTAGTGCATCGCGACCTGCATGAGCAGGTCGAACTCGCCCTGCTCGATCCGCTGGTGGGTGGCCAGGAGCTCGGGGTTGGAGCGGAGCACGTCGTACCGGTCCGCGGGCTGATGGTGCACGAACCGGGCGATGTCCGAGACCGAGGCGGTCGCGGCGAGGAGGCCTTCGGCTGCGGGGAGGAGGTCGCGGATGGTGGTGTCGTAGAGGCCCTGTTCGGTGCGCCAGCCGAGCGTTCCGCGGGTGTCATTGTTGTCCCAGGCGAGGACGTTCCCGCCCCCGTGCCGGGCGAACACGGCGGCGAGCATCGCCGAGGTCATAGTCTTCCCAACTCCGCCCTTCCCGTTGGCGACGGCAATGTTCCGGTACCCGGCCCAATGGCGAGACACCAACGCGACCGCTTCACGCCGCGCGCGTTGCGCCGTCGTCTCGGGAACGCGGATGCCGGCCCGAGTGAGCACGTGACGCCATCCGCTGCCCGTCGCCGGCGCGTCGCCCGATGCGATGAACGAGTGGCGTGCGGCGGGTTCGTCATCCTCGCCATCCCCGTCGTTCTGGGAATCGACATCGGCATCCGGGGCGAACGGGCCGTCGGGAGGATCCGGTTCTGGCGGAGCCGCCAACGTCACGGTGGGCGCGGGGCCGTTGCGAATTTCGGGGGTGCCCGCGGGGGCGGCGGTGATCTCGCCGGTGGCGCTGATCAGGAGACGGTGTTCGCCGCGGTCCCCGGAGGTGACGAGCTCGAGGGCAGTGCCGGTGCGGCGAGCATGGTCGGTCGCCCGACGCACCACAACACGGCGGATATCTTCGTCGCCGGTCGCGCTGATCGGCTCGGGCTGCCCGTCCGGGCCGACGAATGTCGCATGGGGGCCGGTGACGGTCGCGTACGCGCGGGGGATCGTGTCAGTGGTCATTGCAGTTCCTCCTGGGTAAGCCATCCATCAACGGATGCGTCGCCGCCTGATGGGCCAGCGGATGTGTCGCCGTATCCTGAATCTCCCGGCCAGAGCGATTCGAGAACGGGGCCGTCGAGGTCGCGGAATTCGTCGTCGTACCGGCTGTCGAGTTCCATGGCGTCGTCGGTCTTGAACAGGTCGTACTCCCACGGGGTGGAGGTGGCGAACGCATCGACCAGGTAGGAGAACTGCCCGACGTAGGCGAGGAACTCGCCCTTCCGCAGCTGCCTGGCCATCGCCACGTGCGCGGGGGGAATCGCGAGACGCTGATGGATGCTGGCGCCCTCTTGCTGGTTGATGCGGAAGATGAACTTGTTCTCGATGTCCCCGGCGATCGAGTAGGCCAGGTTTCGCTCCTGGGAGTCGGCTTCGCCGACGGCATCCAGATCGCCCATCTTGTGCAGGATGACGATGTTGCTGATCCCGTAGTGGCGGGACAGTTTCAACCACTGCTGGTACATCTGCAGGGACGCGAGCGAGGTCATGTCGCGCCAGCCTTCTTCGCGGATCACGTACCGGGTGCGGTGCGCTCCCCGGTCGGAGATCACCGCCTGATTCCACGCCGTGGTGCAGATCTGCGACAGCTGTGCGACGAGGTCCCCCCGGGAGAACAGTTCGGAGGTGTCGACGACCACGATCGGGGCGGCATCGTCGAAACTGACGGTCGATTCGTCTTCGAACAGTCCGGAGAGGTCGCCGCTGACGAAGCGGCGGAGGACGAAGCTGGGCTGGATCGCGCCCTGGGCGAGATGCCGATCCTGGTCGGTTTCCTGCGCGAGCGCGGTGAGCTCGAGGTGGACGCCGCGGAGGGTGGGGTTGTCGTCGGTGTTCCGGATGCATCGTTCGAGCGCTTCGAGGAGTGCGGCATGTTCGACCGCGCTGAGGTGGGAGCCGGGAAGGGCCGCTTGGACGAGGGACGTGAGGACGGTGATGCGACGCTGCTTGACCATCTGCTCGTGCTGATCGTTCGTCACGCCTGTGCGCCTGGGGCCGCGGTCCAGTGGGTTCAGCCGGGTGTCGTAGGCGCCGCCGAGGCGGATGACGTTCCCTCCGGGGATCGCCTCTGCGACGGCCACCCATTCGCCTTTCGGGTCGGAGGGGACGACGGCCTGGTGTCCGAATGCCATGGACCGGGTGACGAGGGTCTTGATGACGGCGCTCTTCCCGGCTCGGTATGCGCCGAGGACGAGGACGTTGGTGGAGAAGGAGCCGCGGTCGGTGCTGTCGGCGTAGGTCTCCCAGGGGGAGAAGTGCCAGAGGGCGTCGGCGTTGAGGTCGACACCGATGATGGGTCCGCGGTGTCCGAGGCCGGCGTCGGCGACGAACGGGTAGATCCCGGCGATGTGCTGCGAGGTCGCCTGGTGGGGTGGAACGTGTAGCGGGGCGAGGTTCCAGTATCCGGATTCCGTCATCCCGGGACCGAACGGTCCGGGAACGGCTGCCTCCGGGAGGCCTCGTTCCCGCCGTGAGGTCCGAGGGGTGGCTGTGGCGCGGTTCTGGTGGTGCTGTTCGCGGTGCAGGCGACGCCGTTCCTTGCGGGGGAGGCCGTCCGGCTCGAATACGAGAGCGCGTCGCGTCATCACTTCATCCCCAGCCCGATGGGGATCGCGTTGACCATGAGCGCCTCTGCCTGCTGGCAGTAGAGGATCTGTGCTTCCATCTCGGCCTGCGCGAGCGCGTTCCGCATCCCGGCGAGAGCCTGGTCGAGCTGCTCCTCGTCGGGGGCGGTGACGGTGAGGTATCCGCCGTACCGGAACTCGCCGTGACCGGCGACGAGCTCCTGCTCCTGCTTCTCGAGGGCGAGCCAGTCGGCGTCATCGGCGGCGTTCCCGTCGGTGCCCCTCTTCGCGCGGAGCTTCTCGTTGCCTCGCCACACCTTCTTCTCATCCCGCACCCGTCTGAGGGCCTGCTTCAGCGGCACCGGGGTGAGGACGAGGGACAGGATGTGGGTGACGGCATCACCGGTGTGCGGGTGCCGGGCGAACACCAGCGGGGCGATGAACCCGACGTGCGCGTCGGACCTGGGCCATTCGTGGATCCACATGGTCGTGTGCACGCCGGAGTCGGTGCGGACGAGCCGGTTCGATCCGCGCGGTTCTTCGAGATACATCGGCCCGATGGCGAGCGGATCCACCCCGGTGTGCTCGTCGGTGCGGTTCTGGATGTTGGGCGCGAACTCGGGGTCGAACGCGATCCGGGCCAGAGCTGCGATCTCCCGTGGCGACAGCCACGCACGGACGTTGATCTTCGCATTCGCCAGGGCATCGGCGAGCGTACGCGTCTCGATCAGCGCCAATGCCTGAGCGCCGGTCTGGCCGCCGCCGAGGGCCTTCACCTGGGTGTTCAGGGTGATGAGGTCGAGGGTGAAGGTGAGGTAGTTGCGGTGCGCGACCGCGAACCGTTCCGACCCGTTCATGACGTGCTCGTAGTTCGCGGCGATCGGCGACGTGCGGTCAAGCTCCCGATGCTCGGTGATGGTGTCGTAGTGCTCCCGGGCGGTGCGGATCGTGGTCGGCAGTGTTCTCTCCTGCAACGTGATCCTCTTCACGCCGGGCCGTTGGGTGAAGGACGCGAGCACGCGGGACCACTGCTGGGCAAGATCGAGCCGTTCGGGGGCGTCGTGCATCAGGAACCCTTGGACTTCGAGTTCGGCGGTGACCGAGACGGTGCGGTTGCGTGGGTCGTACACGCACACGATCCCGTCGACCTCCCACAGCTGCACCGATGCCCGTACGCCGGGGAGGTTGAGGGTTCCCACGACCTGGACGTGCTCGGGGCGGAACACCTGCTTCGTCGCACCGGCCGCATGCCGTGTCTGCTTCATCGCCCACAGGGCGGCCATCTTCGGCGCCGACAGTCCGTGGATGGTGATCACGGCGGTGATGCCGAGGGTGAGGTAGAAAGGCGCTGCGTAGAGGAGCCCGACGGGGCCGAACCGGTTGGTGAAGATCAGCACGATGATCGCGGCGGCGGCGATGCATCCGAGCTGCCACCCATCCATGCCGAGGACGATCCCCTGCCGGGACCGGCCCGGAAGCCGAACCGGACGCTCATCGCTTGCTGCGGCGGTCATGACGACTTCCTTCCAGGAGCAACGGGTGCAGGGGGTGCGGGCGACGCCGGACGCGACGGCGTTGGGGCGGTCGCAGACGACGTCGGCTTTGCGGCAGGGGTGGTGTTCCGACCGCGGGCGGGAGCGGCGGCACCGGCCGGGCCGTGCGTGCTGCGCCGGCCCGGTTTCGCAGCCGTTGTCGCGACGCCTCGGGAGGTTCCGGAGGTGGGGATGCCGGCTGGCATCCCGGCCAGGCGTGACGGCATCCGACCGATGGATCGTGCCGCGCTGCTGGCCATCCGGCCTGCGGTGTGGCCGATGCCGGATCCGATGCTGTCGGTGGCGGATGCGCCGACGAAGGTGAACAGGCTGAACACGGCCAGCGGGGCGAACGCGGCGAGCACCAGACCCACCAGCAGCGGCCAGGACTGTGGATCCCAGATGCTGTCGACATCCGCGAGCCCGTTCACAATCAGAGCGACGAATCCGTTCGTCAATGGCCCGGCGAGCAGGAGCGCGACGACGGCGGAGACATACCGAACCACCCACTGCGGGCCGACGCCCCGCACAGGGAACAGCATCCATGCCACCGGGCCGACGGCGATGAGGGCGGCGAGGGCGATGTTCCGGAACGCGAAGACCAGCATGAGCAGCAGCATCGACAGCAGGAGGAGTCCGTGGATGAGGAACGCGAAGAAGTAGTTCGCCTGCCCGCCCGCCCACATCACCTTCTGCAGATCCTGGAACAACGTGACCGGACCGTCACGATTCATCACATACCAGGTCAGGTCATCGATCGCGTTGAGCAGGTGACCGATACCCCAGAGAGTGAGCGGGACGGCGGGGATAGCGATGAACGTGCGCACGATCGCCCCGACCAGCTCATCCCGGTTTCCGGACACGATGGCGGCGGCGATCGCCCACACCATCGCACCGAACAGGACGGCGAGGATCGCCCACTGCCAGAAGGACCATTCGCCGACCGCGGCCGTCCACAGCACCGTGGAGGTGTCGAATCGCATGTTCGCGGCCACCAGCAGCATCGCCGCGGTGGTCGCGATCGCCATGCCACGGCCGGCGTTCTCGAACGTCACGCACACGACGTCGCCGACGCTGCAGCCATACTCGACGACGAGTGCCTTGCCGCCCATTGCCTCGATTGCGGGAACATGCTGTTCATACGTGGTGCACACGGTGACCCGGGCGCCGTCCATCAGCACACCTCGGAGACACTGCTGAGGCTTGACATCGCTCCCCTTCGTAGGGGTGCAGGAGACTTGGTCCGAAGTGTGGTTGCACAGGACGGGGTAGGCGGGGGATGACCACGGCTGTCCGGAGACAGGCATCAATGGGCCGGCCGCCGCGGCCGCGCTCGTCTGTTCCGGGGTGGATGCGTGAGCGGGGATGGACAGGCACAGGGCAACGAGGAGTCCGACGAGGACTCCGGTGATGGCCGTGCGTGACCCGAACATCAGAATCCGAAGTCGAAGTTGACGAACCAGGCGAACAGACCGTTGGCTGCTCCCAGGACGGCGGCGGCGATGAAGATCCACAGGATGTTCTCGCCCGCCCACGTGCGCACCCGGTCGGATGCCAGGCCGCGGAAACTGAGTGCGGCGCCGGCGACGACCAGCATGATGAAGACCACGATCATCGCGCCGGCGAGGACATAGGAGGCGATGACTTGGAGGCCCTGGAAGAACGGGGCCGAGAAATCCGGGTTGATGTCGGGGACGTCGACGTCGAATGGCAGGTTCACGATGTTCTCTCTTTCGATCTCACTTCTCGGTCTCACTTCAGAGGCAGGCCGAGTGCGGCCATGAACGGCTCCGGGTCGATGGCGACCCCGGCGCGCTGGACTTCGTAGTGCAGGTGGCAGCCGAAGGACCTGCCCGTGTTCCCCTCGGCGCCGACAGCGGTGCCAGCCGTGACGGCGTCGCCGACGGAGACCCGCAACGACTCCCACTGCATGTGCCCGTAGAGGGTCACGAGACCGCCTCCGTGATCGATGCGGACGGTGTTTCCCCACCCGGAGAAGGATCCGGCTGTGATGACCGTTCCGGGGCCTGCGGCGTAGATATTGCTTCCGCAGCCTTGGGACATGTCGTATCCCTGGTGGTCGGTGGAGCAGTACGAGCATCCGCCCACGGGGTTGTACCCGAAGCCGCGACCCTTGAAGTAGTCGCCGGCGACCGGGTACCCCCACTCGCCGCTCACGGCGGGCGCCGGGCCGGCGCCGATGGCCGCCGCGGGGGCTGCCAGGGAAGTGCCCACGAGGGCCATGGGGATGATCGCGAGCGGGGCGAGAGTTACGAGGATGAGGATCGCCACGCCGGCGAGCAGCAGGATCACTATCCGACGCGCGGTCCTCGAGCGGGCGAGGGCCGTGACGACGAATGCGGGGACACCCATCAGGGCTCCATGGGCTCCGGGAAGTAGCGGACGACCTTGCAATCGCCAGGCTGCTGCGACGAATCAGGGGTCGGGACGGAACCCGCACCGCACAACACCTGCACGCTGACGCGGACCGTCTCCTCGTAACTGGTCTCGGCACCGTCGCCCGATGTGCGGGTAAAGGTCAGCGTCACATCCGCCGTGCCGATCCGCATGTCGCCGCTCGGGTCCTCGGGCACATCGACGTAGTCGATGTCACCCGTGAAGGACGCCGTCACCCGGCCATCCTCCTGAGCAAGCGAGTCCCACTCGGGCTCCGGAAGGAGGACTGACTGGCGCAGCTCAAGCTGCGCCGATTCCATTTCCTCGAGTTGATCGGTTTCGGAGGTGTACCGGGTGTCAGGGGTGAACCAGGTGTCGAGGTAGGTGAGCCACTCGTCACGCTCGCTGAGCTGCGTATCGAAGGTGGATGCCGCTTCCAGCGCGCGACGGATGTAGAGGTCGGGATCCGTCGTGATCGGCTCGGAAACCCACCCCCGATCCTGGGCGCTCGGGTCGACGACATCACCATCCGTCGCAGGCGGTGTGGCCGGCGGCGAGGATGCCGGCGTGGATGCCGGGGGAGTCGTCGGGGTGACGTCCGGCTGATTGAGTGCGGCGTTGACGAAGATCGCGATGAGGCCGGCGAGAAGGATCGCGCCGCCGATCAGAGCCCACATCAGGCCCCGTCGGTTCTTGCGCTCACTGGCCATGATGGTCAGCCCTCCCGAAGCTTCAGGACGGCGGCGCGGCCGGTGGTGCACTGAACCGGCGAAAGCCGCAGTGACGAACTGGACGCTACTCCCATTCGCTTGCCGGTGTCTGTAGGCCATTTGGGGGACAAGGCGCATCCGCGACCCCCGAAACGGGAGGAGTTCGACTGCGTCGGCCTCAACATGATGTGAACGGTACACCCATCCACTTCCAAAGTAAACGGGTAATCAATTCGGTTTCTGCTGGACTCCCTGGGCGCGCAGCCGCATGATGGATCCATGCCCAAATATGCGAGGCCGGTTGACGGCGAAGGAGCCGAAGGCCCTCTGGCCATCCTGGGAAACATGGTCAAGGCCGGGATCATCCGACAGGTGCGCAAGACGCCCAACGTCGGCCGCAAGACGATCGCCGACGCGCTCGAGGTGGCGCCATCCACGATCGTTCCGTACCTGGGCGAGCTCGAGGCAGCCGGGCTACTGATCGCGGACCCTCCGAAGGCGGAACGCAAGCGCGGGGAATGGGTCGTCTACCGCGTCAACGACGAGATGGTGACGGAGCTGTACCTGCGGTTGGGGCAGGAGATCGGGGAGATCTAGTCACCACGGGATGGCGCAAAGTCGTAGCTGCGCTCGGCGAACGCCAGTTCTTGGAGTCTGGGATCTAAGGGTACGGTTGACGAAAGGTGCGTCGTCGCAGCGTGATCATTGGGTCCGCACGAATCCCTTCGAGCGCATGAGGAATCCCGCCGGATAGTTGTCGTGGGGCATCTGCGGTCGGCTGAAGAAGCTTGGAACCTCGCCGACGTAGACGTTTCGGATGGATGGATCGTCCAGCGTCTGGTCGATCAACTCGCCTTCCTCGCCCATGAGCACGAGATTGAGCGTGTTCTGCAACGGCTCGATTCCGTCGTCCGGGCTCCACGGCGACACCACGCACGGGAACGCGAGCTCGATCGCGGCTCGCTGCACATCGGCCGACTCGGACAGCAGATGTACTGACGGTCGGAGGGCCGCGCTACCATCGCCCAGTTCTTCAACGATGCCGTCGCCTCCGAGGATCGGCATCGTGCCCTCCGCCGCCGTCCGCAGGTATGACTCGATCGCACGGGGCTCACTCTGATCCTGGTGCCGGTGTTGTACCTGCTGTTCGAGGACGGCCGCGAACGCCGCCGAGAAGAAGGCCCTGCAGATCATGGAGGACTCGTATCCGAGGAGCGCGTCAGGCGCGGAAGGGGTGCGCGTCGCGCGGTCGTAGCCCCACCCCATGATGCACCATTTCACTTACACCCTGATTGTGGAGCGATCCGGTGCGTCGGTAGCTGAGTTCCTCGCCTCGGCGGAGGATCGCGGGGAGAAGATCTGCGGAGCTGGATCGCATCATTCGCTCCGAATTGGTCGGATGCGAGAGAATGTTCAGGGAAGCGATCTTGCTGGGTAGGTATAATACAACAGAGCTCAGCTATGGAACGATCTTGCAGCCACGCCCTCGCGGGCGAGATCGGGTGGATACTGATCGGCCGGGCCGCCCAACAGCACAACCTGAACGTGTATGCGAATGCTGTCGGCGAGGGTGAGTAGCTGGTTCGTCGTCGCGCTCACAAGCTCCGGAAGGTGGTTGGTGAGAGCGCGCTGACTTCGCGAAGCTCGCCGATCTCGACCGTGAAGCGTTCTTGAGAACGGCGAGGAGCAATGTTATGGCGCGGCATCTTTACGCGTAGTCCGTGCCGAGTCAGTTGCCTCGATCCCCTCTCGGGGGCGCTCGTGGATCAGGGTCTTGAGTAGACGGACCAGGGTCTGCTGCTCCTCGCGGGTGAGGGCGGCGGCCCACTGCCGCTCGCGGGTGTTCTGGTAGACGAAGGAGT
>Ga0182737_1000126_pt1 | contig 144419 bp, 123 predicted proteins | sample eDN5th30CBELigOP_FD_128878 | JGI IMG/M metagenome (GOLD analysis project Ga0182737, IMG submission 128878) | Enriched Organic Plus compost microbial communities from Emeryville, California, USA - eDNA 5th pass 30_C BE-Lig OP (version 2) (version 2) ... | reverse complement strand
GCATTACCGTGAGACACGAGAACCTCCTGGGTCCAGAGCGCGGGAACTAAGCAGCTCCACTCTGGCCCGGAGGTTCTCGCCACGTCACGGCAACCAGATCAAACAACGTCCCTGGGCACTACACCTAGGCGTTGGCGAGCCGCCAGACGCGGTCCCGCGTCATCGGGATCGAGTGGGGCCGCACGCCGAGGGCGTCGCGGATCGCGTTGGCGATCGCCGGGGCGACCGGGTTGTACGGTGCCTCGCTCATGCTCTTCGCGCCGAGCGGTCCGCGCGGGTCGGTCGTGGGGGCGAACAGCACCGCGGTGGGCGGGATGTCGCTGATCTTCGGCACCCGGTAGTTGCGGAAGGTCGCGGTGGTGACGACGCCGTCCTCGACCCGCACCTCCTCATAGAGGGCCGACCCGATCGCCTGCGCGGTGCCGCCCTCCACCTGACCGCGCAACTGCTCCGGGTTCATGACGACCCCGGCATCCGCCGCCTGCACGGAGGCGAGGATGCGCACCTCCCCGGTCGCGGGGTTCACGGCGACGCGCACCCCGTGGGCGTTGAACGCGACGGACCGCTCGGCGCCGTCGGCGTGGCCGCGGGCTTCGCGTAGCGCCGGGTCGGCGGCGAGGGCCCGGGCGGCCTGGTGGACGGCCTTGCCGGCGACGACGACGCCGGTCGACCCGTAGGCCCCGGTGTCGTGACCGGCGACGTCGGTGTCGGACTGCCGGATGCGGATGCGGTCCGGCGTCACCCCGAGGGCGTCGGCGGCGAGCTGCGCGTGCACCGTCGTCGAGCCGTTGCCGAACTCGGCGGTGCCGACCTCGACCTCGAACGTGCCGTCGCCGAGCCGGCGCACCACGGCATCCGCGTGATGTCCCCGTGGCGGGATCGTCGCGATCATCGCGAGCGCGACCCCTTCGCCGACGCGCCAGTCTCCCGAAATGCCTGTTTCTGCGTCCCCGGCGCGCGAGATGCCCGTTTCGGGGCATTTCGCGAGCCAACCCTCGACGAGGTCGAGCACCGCGCCGGCGCCGTGGTCGCCCGAGTAGGCGATATCGGTGGGGGCCTCCTCCTCGAGGGTGCGGATGGGGTCGCCGGGGCGCACGACGTTGCGGCGGCGGAACTCGATCGGCGACAGCCCGAGCTCGCGCGCGAGCTCGTCGATCGCCGACTCGATCGCGAAGATGACCTGCCCGAGCCCGTAGCCGCGGAACGCCCCCGACGGCGGGTTGTTCGTGTAGACGGACGCCGCGTCGATGCGCACGTTGTCGCAGCGGTAGACGGCGACCGATTCGTGCACCCCGTGGAACATGACCCCGCGCCCGTGGTTGCCGTACGCGCCGGTGTCCATGAGGTGGTCGACGGCGAGCGCGGTGAGCCGGCCGTCGCGCGTGCCGGCGGCGGTCACCGACACCCGCATCGGATGCCGCAGCGGCGCGCGCGTGAACTCGTCGGTCCGCGAGAACTCGTACTGCACGGGGCGCCCGGTCTTCAGCACGGCGAGGGCGACGAGGTCTTCGGTGAGCATCTCCTGCTTGCCGCCGAAGCCGCCGCCGACGCGCTTGGTGAACACCCGCACCTCGTCACGGGAGCGACCGAAGATGCGGGCGATCTCGTCGCGCACGAGGTAGGGCACCTGCGACGAGGTGCGCAGCACGAGCCGCCCGTCGTCGTCCAGCCAGCCACGCGTCGCGTGGGTCTCGAGGGCGGCGTGGGTGACGCGCGAGGTGGTCCAGGTGCCGGTGACGACGGCATCCGCCGCCTCGAGCGCCGCGTCGACCGATCCGCGCTCGCCGTGCAGTTCGGCGACGACGTTGCGGGCGGGATCGTCGATGCGGTGCTCGGCCGACTTGTCGCCGTGCACGAGCGGGGCGCCCGGCTCCCGCGCCGCCTCCGGGTCGAACACCGCGGGCAGCACCTCGTAGTCGACGGCGACCGCGCCGAGCGCGCGCTCCGCCTCCGCCGGGGAGGACGCGACGACCGCGGCGACCCGCTGGCCGGCGAAGCGCAGCACGGGGTCGAGCACGCGGGTGTCGTCGGGGTCGTCGAGCCGGTTCTCGTGCCGCCCGGTGGAGTAGAGCACGTCGGGCGCGTCGTGATGCGTGAGCACCGCGACGACGCCGGGCATCGCGAGCGCCGCCGACGTGTCGATCGAGCGGATGCGCGCCGACGCGTGGGGGCTGCCGAGCACCGCGAGGTGCAGCATCCCGGTGACCGGCTGCGCGTCGAGGGTGTACTCCTCGCGGCCGGTGACGACGCGCAGCGCCGCCGGGGGCGCGAGCGACGTGCCGATCGCGCCGTCGCCGTCGAAGTTGACGACCCCGTCGAGGGCGTCGCGGATCGAGCGGTAGCCCGTGCAGCGGCAGAGGTTCCCCTTGAAGCGGTGCTCGGCATCCTCGTGCGGCGCGTGCTCCAGCCCGGCCGCGGTCGTCACGAACCCCGCGGTGCAGAAGCCGCACTGGAACGCCCCCGCCGCCGCGAACGCCGCCTGCACGGGATGCGGATCCTCCGGCGTCCCGAGACCCGCGGCCGTCGTCACCTCGGTGCCGTCGGCGCGGTGTGCGGGGAGGATGCACGAGTGCACGGGGGCGCCGTCGACGAGCACGGTGCACGCGCCGCAGTCGCCCGCGTCGCATCCCTTCTTCACCGCGAAACGCCCCTGCTCGCGCAAAAGGGTGCGCAGCACCTGCCCGGGGCGCGGGTCGGCCTCGACCGGTTCGCCGTCGACGGTGAACCTCACGCGAGCACCTCCTGCCGCAGCTCCTCCGCGAAGGCGAGGGTGATCGCCCGCCGCCAGTCCGGGGCGCCGTGCGCGTCGTCGTACCAGTCGCATCCCTCGACCGCTTCGGCGAGCTGGGTCGCGCTGGGGAGTCCGAGGAAGGAGAAGACGCGCGGCGCCGCGGTCGACGCGGTGACGGCGAGGTGGAACCCATCGCCCCGGATGCGCGCGACGACGAGCGCCGCCGAGCGGCCGAGCGGGGCGAGCGACGCGCGCCGGTGGGCGACCCAGTCCGGCGACGGCGGGAACTCGATCGCGCGCAGCACGTCGCCCGGGACGAGCTCGGTCTCCCGCACCCCGGTGACGAGAGCGGCGACGGGGATGCGGCGCTCGCCGCCGTCCGCCGACCAGACGAGCGCGGTCGCGCCGAGGCCGGCCGCGAGGGAGGTCATCGGGCCTGCCGGGAGCGCGAGGCAGATGTTGCCGCCGACGGTCGCGACGCGGTGGATCTTCCACGACCCGAGCAGCGCGTCGACGAGCTGCGGGACGAGGGATGCCGCCTCGCCGAACGCGGGCGCGGCGTCCCGGAGCCGGGCGAGGGTGCACGTCGCGGCGACCGACACCCCGCCGTCGGGCAGCTCGGTGACCGGCTCCCAGCCGAGACCGGAGAGGTCGACGACGCCGGTGACGCCCGGCTGCGGCTCCGAGAACAACCACGTGCCGCCGCCGATGACGGTCTCGCCGGGAGCCAGCGCGAGGTCGGCGCGCGACCGCGCGACCCGCATCCGCTGCACCTCGACGAGATCCATCCCCGCAGTCTCACCCACCTTTGTGTCGGGGGCGTAACACGCGCGGGGGAGAATGGACCGATGGCCGACCTCGAGGATGACGACGACGCCGCCCTGCGCTGGGCCGGCGACGAGGAGCAGGGTCGCGAGGCTCCGCGCCTCGGCGGCTCGGCGCCCGTGGTCGTCGAGGAGGTCGCGGCCGACGAGCCCGCCGCCCCCGGATCCCGGGGTCGCCGCGCCGTCGCCGCGGCGTTCGCGCTACCGTACCTGCTCTACACGGTGCTCTGGGTGTTCGTCGTGCAGCGACTGACGAGCGGAGCGACGTCGCTGCCGACCGAGATCCTCTGGCAGTTCGGCGAGTTCCTCGCGATGCTCGCCGCTCCCGCGTGGTTCGCCGGCACCCTCGCGCTCACCCGTGACGGCCGACCGCTCGCGCGGGTCGGCTGGCTCGCCCTCGGGCTCGGGATGCTCGTCCCGTGGCCGTTCGTGCTCGACCTGTACGCCGCCCTCGTGATCGCGGGGAACCTCTCATGACCGACGCCCTCGAGACCGACGACGCCTCCACCCCCGACGCCCCGTCCCCCGACGCCCCGTCCCCCGACGCCCCGTCCCGCGGCGCGGTGATCGCCGTCGCCGCGGTGTTCGCCGTGCTCTTCGGCCTCGCGACCTTGGGCCCGGTGTCGAACCTCGTCGCGCTGCCGCAGGTGTACCAGGTGTACGGGATCGGGGATGCGGTGCCGTGGGCGCTCCTCGTCGCGGGGGTCGTCATCCCGCCGCTCCTCTACGTCGCCGGGCTGCTGCTCGGCCGCGGCAGGCTGCTCGTGCACCGGGCGATCGTGCTCGTCGTCGCCCTCGCCACGACGTTCGCCCTCGGCTTCGGCCTCATCGCGTGGGTCGCCGCGTTACAGCCCGCGCTGGGGTAGCTGCCGGGCTGGGTAGAATCCTCTGGTGCCCCAGCCGGTCGTCCTGATCGCCGAAGAACTGTCCCCTGCGACCGTCGAGGCCCTCGGCCCCGACTTCGACATCCGCACCGTCGACGGAACCGACAGGCCCGCGCTGCTCGCGGCCCTCGCGACCGCGAACGCCGTGCTGATCCGGTCCGCGACCCAGATCGACGCGGAGGCCCTCGCCGCCGCGCCGAACCTCAAGGTCGTCGCGCGCGCCGGCGTCGGACTCGACAACGTCGACATCAAGGCCGCGACCGAGGCCGGCGTCATGGTCGTGAACGCGCCGACGTCGAACATCATCTCGGCCGCCGAGCTGACGATCGGCCACATCCTGAGCCTCGCCCGCCACATCCCGGCGGCGCACGCCTCGCTCGCCGCGGGGGAGTGGAAGCGCTCCAAGTTCACCGGCGTCGAACTCTTCGAGAAGACGGTCGGCATCATCGGCCTCGGCCGCATCGGCGCCCTCATCGCCGCGCGCCTCCAGGCGTTCGGCGTCGAGATCGTCGCCTACGACCCCTACGTCACGACCGCCCGTGCCCAGCAGCTCGGCGCGACCCTCGTGACCCTCGACGAGCTGCTCGAGCGCAGCGACTTCGTCACCATCCACATGCCGAAGACCCCGGAGACCACCGGGATGATCGGCGCCGCGCAGCTGAAGGCGATGAAGAAGAGCGCGTTCGTGATCAACGTCGCGCGCGGCGGGCTTGTCGACGAGGACGCCCTCTACGACGCCCTCACGAGCGGCGAGATCGCGGGCGCCGGACTCGACGTCTTCGTCTCCGAGCCGCCGACCGAGAAGAAGCTGCTGAGCCTGCCGAACGTCGTCGTCACGCCCCACCTCGGCGCCTCGACCGACGAGGCGCAGGAGAAGGCCGGCGTCTCGGTCGCGAAGAGCGTCAAGCTCGCGCTCGAAGGCGAACTGGTGCCGGATGCCGTCAACGTCGCGGGCGGCGTCATCGACCCGTTCGTGCGCCCCGGCATCGCGCTCGTCGAGAAGCTCGGCCAGGTGCTCGCCGGTGTCGCCGGACACGGCGCGCTCACCAGCCTCGAGGTCGACGTGCGCGGCGAGCTCGCCGCCTACGACGTGAGCGTCTACCGCCTCGCCGCCCTCAAGGGCTACTTCACCAACCTCGTCACCGAGAACGTCTCGTACGTCAACGCGCCGCTCCTCGCCGAGCAGCGCGGACTCGCGTCGTCGCTCACCGTGGGCGAGGACAGCGTCGACTACCGCAACCGCACGACGCTGCGCGGCATCCTCTCCGACGGTTCCGTCGTCGAGGTCGCCGGCACTCTCGCGGGCACGAAGCTCGCGCAGAAGATCATCGGGCTCAACGGCTACGACATCGAGGTCCCGCTCGCCGAGCACCTCATCGTCATGTCGTACGAGGACCGCCCGGGCATCGTCGCCGTCTACGGCCGCGAGTTCGGCGACGCCGGCATCAACATCGCGGGGATGCAGATCTCCCGCCAGAGCGCCGGCGGCCCCGCCCTCAGCGTGCTCATCGTCGACTCGCCCGTGCCCGAGGAGCTGCTCGAGAAGATCGCGGAGCAGATCCAGGCGACGGTGCGCGCGATCGACGTCGTCGACGCCTGACCCGCTCCCCCTCTCGCGAGTGAGGGGGAGCCGTCGAGGGCCCGGCGGGGAGGGGCGGCGGCTGAATAAGCTGGCGACGTGACCCGCACCATCGACCTCGCACTCATCCCCGGCGACGGCATCGGGCCGGAGGTGGTCGGGCAGGCGGTCGCCGTGCTCGAGGCCGCCTTCGGCGACGAGGCGACCCTCGCCACGACGACCTACCCGTACAGCGCGGCCCACTACCTGGAGTCGGGCGTCATCCTCGGCGACGACGACCTGGATGCGCTGAAGAAGCACGAGGCGATCCTGCTCGGCGCGGTCGGCGGCGACCCGCGCGACCCGAAGCTCGCGGGCGGCATCATCGAGCGCGGGCTGCTGCTGAAGCTGCGCTTCGCGTTCGACCACTACGTCAACCTGCGCCCGACGAAGCTCTACCCGAGTGTCACGAGCCCGCTCGCGAACCCGGGCGAGGTCGACTTCGTCGTCGTGCGGGAAGGCACCGAGGGCCCGTACGTCGGCAACGGCGGGGCCATCCGCGTCGGCACCCCCGCCGAGATCGCCAACGAGGTGAGCGTCAACACCGCGTACGGCGTCGAGCGCGTCGTGAAGTACGCGTTCGACCTCGCCGAGAAGCGCCGCAAGAAGCTCACCCTCGTGCACAAGACCAACGTGCTCGTGCACGCCGGCGGCCTGTGGTCGCGCGCCGTGCAGCGCGAGGCGGCCAACCACCCGGACGTGGCCTGGGATTACCTCCACGTGGACGCCGCGACCATCTTCATGGTCACCGATCCTGGTAGGTTCGACGTGATCGTCACGGACAACCTCTTCGGCGACATCCTCACCGATCTGGCCGGCGCTATCAGCGGCGGCATCGGACTCGCGGCCTCGGGAAACATCAACCCGGACGGCACGTTCCCGTCGATGTTCGAACCGGTTCACGGCTCGGCGCCCGACATCGCGGGGCAGCGGAAAGCCGACCCCACGGCGGCGATCCTCTCGACCGTGCTCCTGCTCGACCACCTGGGTCTGCCGGAGGCGGCGCGACGGATCGAGGCGGCCGTGACGGCGGACCTCGCCGCTCGAGGGTCCACCCCCCGCACCACCGACGAGGTGGGCGCGGCCATCCTCTCCCGCCTGTCTTTCGACTGACGCAGGGCGCAGACTAGATCTCTACCGACGGAGCCACCATGACCATCAACCTCCTGCCGATGGCAGCCCAGGACCTGCAGTGGCAGGTCACCCGCAACGAGGACGCGAAGACGCCGGAGGCGCGCGCCGCGATCCTCGCCGACCCCGGGTTCGGGAAGCACTTCACCGACCACATGGTCGACATCTGCTGGTCGGAGAAGGGCGGATGGCACCGTCCGCGCGTGCAGCCCTACGGGCCGATCTCGCTCGACCCGGCCGCCGCGGTGCTGCACTACGCCCAGGAGGTCTTCGAGGGGCTCAAGGCCTACCGTCACGCCGACGGCTCGATCTGGACCTTCCGCCCCACCGCGAACGCGGAGCGCCTCCAGCGATCGGCGAAGCGCCTCGCGCTGCCCGAACTGCCGGTGGAGTACTTCCTCGAGTCGCTCACCCAGCTCATCGCCGTCGACGGCGACTGGGTGCCGTCGGCGCCGGAGACGAGCCTGTACCTGCGTCCGTTCATGTTCGCGAAGGAGGCGTTCCTCGGCGTGCGCCCGGCGGCGAAGGTCGCCTACTACCTGATCGCGAGCCCCGCGGGTGCCTACTTCACGGGCGGCGTCGCGCCGGTCGCGATCTGGCTCACCACCGACTACGCGCGCGCCGGCAAGGGCGGCACGGGCGCGGCGAAGACCGGCGGCAACTACGCGTCGAGCCTCGTCGCGCAGGCGGAGGCGTACGAGCACGGGTGCGCCCAGGTGCTGTTCCTCGACGGCGACGGCGTCTACCTCGAAGAGCTCGGCGGCATGAACCTCGTGCTCGTCACGCGCGACGGCAAGCTCATCACGCCGGAGAGCGACAGCATCCTCGCGGGCATCACGCGCGACTCGATCCTGCAGCTCGGGCGCGACCGCGGCATGCAGGTCGAGCAGCGCAAGGTGACCCTCCAGGAGTGGATCGACGGCGTCGAGTCCGGCGACATCGTGGAGGCGTTCGCGTGCGGCACCGCCGCGGTCATCACCCCGATCTCGGAGCTCCGCGGCGAGGACGTCACCATCACGATGCCGGAGAGCGGGGCCGACAGCGTCGCCCTGTCGCTGCGCCAGCAGCTCACCGACATCCAGTACGGCCGTGCGGAGGACACGCACGGCTGGATGCTGCGCCTCGACGCCTGACGCCGCGGCTGCTCACCCCGCGCGGCGGCGCACGAACGCGGCGACGGCATCCGCCGCCGTATCGAGGTGTTGCGCGTACGTGAACCCGCTCACGCTCTTCCGGGGCCGCAGGTCGTGGTCGCCGTCCTCGAGCCACAGCAGCTCGATCGCCGGCGACAGCGCGTAGCCCGCGACCTCGTCGGGGGAGCCGAACGGGTCGCGCGTGCCCTGCACGACGAGCGCCGGGGTGCGCAGGCCGGTCAGGTGCGCGGTGCGCGGCTGGTCGGGCTTCGCCGGCGGATGCCACGGATAGCTCAGGCAGACCAGGCCCGGCACGCCGAGTTCGTCGGCCACGAAGCTCGCGACGCGCCCGCCCATCGAGCGTCCGCCGATGACGGGCGAGCCGCCGACCTCCTCGACGACGGCGCGGTACTCGCCGGCGAGGGTCTCGGCGCGCGGCGGCGGCTTGCGCAGCCCGTCGCGCCGCGCGGCCATGTAGCCGAACTCGAAGCGCACGACGCGGATGCCGCGCTCGGCGATCCGATGGGCGACATCCGTCATCCCTCGGCTGTCCATCGCGGCGCCGGCGCCGTGCGCGAGGACGAGCGTCGGGCCGTCGCCGTCGATGAGGAGGTCCATGGACCCATCCTGCACAGGGCTAGGCTCGATCGGGTGAGAGTCGCCCGCTTCGCCACCGCGGACGCCGACCCCCGCTACGGCGTCGTCGATGACGACGAGATCGTGGTGCTGGCCGGTGATCCCCTCTTCGCTGGATACAACCCGACGGGGGAGCGCGTCCCCCTCGCCGACGCCCGCCTGCTCGCGCCGGTCATCCCGCGCTCGAAGGTCGTGTGCGTCGGCCTCAACTACGCCGACCACCGCGCCGACATGTCGAACAACGTCGACGCGCCCGAGAACCCGCTCATCTTCCTCAAGCCGAACACCGCGGTCGTCGGCCCCGGCGACCCGATCCTCATCCCGCCGGTCGAGGGCCGCATCACCCACGAGGCCGAGCTGACGATCGTGATCGGCAAGATCGCCAAGCAGGTGAAGGCCGAGAACTGGCAGGACTACGTCTTCGGCTACACGATCGCCAACGACGTGTCGGCCCGTGACCAGATGTTCGCCGACGGCCAGTGGGCGCGCGCGAAGGGCTACGACACGTTCTGCCCGCTCGGGCCCTGGATCGAGACGGAGCTCGACCCGACGACCCTCGAGATCTCGAGCACCGTCGACGGCGAGCCGCGTCGCGCGGGCAACACCCGCGACCTGATCCACAAGATCCCCGACCTGATCGCCTACATCTCGGATGTCTGGACGCTCCTGCCGGGCGACATCATCCTCACCGGCACCCCGTCGGGTCTCGGCGGATTCCTCGACGGCCAGACCGTCGACATCACCATCGAGGGCATCGGCACGCTGTCCAACCCGGCCCGCTACCGCGACGGGGCGCCGCTGACGTGAGCGTGCTGTCGGATGCGGATGTCGCCCGCATCCGCCGCCGCAGCCACGCGGTGATCATCAGCGGGCAGGCGCTCGCGGGCATCGGGATGGGCGCGACCTTCTCGGCCGCCGCGCTGCTCGCCACGCAGCTCTCGGGTTCGCCCGCGTGGTCGGGCACGGCGACGACGATGTCGACCCTCGGGGCGGCCGCCGCCGCGCTGCCGCTCGCCGCGCTCGCCCGCCGCTCGGGCCGTTCGCCCGCGCTCGCGACCGGCGCGGGCCTCGCCGCGGTCGGGGCGGTGCTCGGGCTCGTCGCGAGCATCTTCAGCGTGTTCTGGCTGTTCCTCGTCGCGATGGCGTTCATCGGCGTCGGCACCGCGGTCAACCTCCAGTCGCGGTTCGCCGCGACCGACCTGTCGCAGCCCGACCGGCGCGGCCGCGACCTCGCCGTCGTCGTCTGGGCGACCACCGTCGGCGCCGTCGCCGGCCCCAACCTCATCGGGCCGGGGGATGCCGTCGGGCAGCTCCTCGGCATCCCGGAGCTGGGCGGGGTGTTCCTCTTCACCCTCGTCGCGCAGGTGCTCGCGGCGGCGCTCTACGTCGTCGCGCTGCGGCCCGACCCGCTGCGCACCGCCGAGCGGTTGGGCGTCGAGCGCGGCACCGCGGCGGTGCTCGAGGGCACCGGCGAGCGCGGGGGAGTGATCGTCGGCATCCTGAGCCTCGCGCTCAGCCACGCGACGATGGCGGCGGTCATGTCGATGACGCCCGTGCACCTCGTCGACCACGGCGCGACGCTCGTCATCGTCGGGCTCACCATCTCGCTGCACGTGGCCGGCATGTACGGCCTGTCGCCGGTGTGGGGCGTGCTGTCGGACCGCCTCGGCCGCGAGACGGTCATCGGGCTCGGGCAGGGGATGCTGCTCGCCGCGCTGCTCATGACGGCGTTCGGCGCGGAGCACTCCGGCTGGGTGCTCGCGGGCCTCATCCTGCTCGGCCTCGGCTGGAGCGCGTCGACCGTCGCCGCATCCGGTCTCGTCACCGACAGCGCCGAGCCCGCGCGCCGCACCACGATCCAGGGGCGCGCCGACCTGGCGATGAGCCTCGCCGGCGCCGTCGGCGCGGGCTCCGCGGGACTCGTGCTCGCGCTCATCGGCTACGCGGGGCTCTCCCTCGTCGCGACCGCCCTCGTCGCCGTCGTGCTCGCCTCCCTCGCCCTGCGCACAGCCCGGCGGGGTTGACCCGCGAGATGCCCTTTTCTGCGCATCTCGCGCGCCAACGCTGCAGATACGGGCATTTCGCGGCACAACGGCGCGCCTAAGCTCGAGGGGATGTCCGAGCTTCCTTTCAGCACCGCGACCGGTTCCGACGTGCGGGTGCGCTTCTGCCCGTCGCCGACCGGCACGCCCCACGTGGGCATGGTGCGCACGGCCCTGTTCAACTGGGCCTACGCCCGCCACACCGGCGGGAAGATGATCTTCCGCGTCGAGGACACGGATGCCGCGCGCGACAGCGAGGAGAGCTACCTGCAGCTCATCGACGCGCTCACCTGGCTCGGCATCGACTGGGACGAGGGCGTCGAGAAGGGCGGACCGCACGGCCCGTACCGCCAGTCGCAGCGCACCGAGATCTACCTCGACCTGATCCAGCGGCTGAGGGATGCCGGCTACCTCTACGAGTCGTTCGTCACCCCCGAGGAGATGGAGGCGCGCAACCGCGCCAACGGCCGCGACCCGCGCCAGGGCTACGACAACTTCGAGCGCGACCTCACCGACGCCGAGCGCGAGGCGTTCACGGCGGAGGGGCGGCAGCCGTCGCTGCGCCTGCGGGTGCCCGACACCGACCTGTCGTTCACCGACCTCATCCGCGGCGAGATCACCTTCCCCGCCGGGTCGACGACCGACTTCGTCGTGGTGCGCCCCAACGGCGCCCCGCTCTACACGTTCGTGAACCCCGTCGACGACGCGCTCATGGGTGTGACCCACGTGTTCCGCGGGGAGGACATCCTCTCCTCGACGCCGCGCCAGATCGCGCTCTACCTCGCGCTCATCGAGATCGGGGTGACCGACTTCATCCCGCAGTACGCGCACATGCCGCTCGTCTACGGCGAGGGGGCGAAGAAGCTCTCCAAGCGCGACCCCGAGTCGAACCTGTTCCACCACCGCGACCGCGGATTCATCCCCGAGGGGCTGCTCAACTACCTCGCCCTCCTCGGCTGGTCGATCGCCGCCGACCGCGACGTGTTCACGACCGCCGAGTTCACCGCGGCGTTCGACATCCGCGACGTGAACCCCAACCCGGCCCGCTTCGACCAGAAGAAGGCCGACGCGATCAACGGCGACCACATCCGGATGCTCGCGCCTGAGGACTTCGAGGCCCGCATCGTGCCGTACCTCTCGGAGTTCGTGTCGAACCCGCCGACCCCCGACCAGGCGGCGATCCTCCGCGAGGCCGCACCGCTCGTGCAGGAGCGCATCACGGTGCTCTCCGAGGTCGCCGGGCTGCTCGGCTTCCTGTTCACCGCCGACGACGCGATCACCTACGCCGAGGACGCGCTCCCCAAGGACGCCGACCAGGCCCGCCTGATCCTGGATGCCTCGGTCGCCGCCCTCGAGCAGCTCACCGACTTCTCGGCCGCCGAGATCGAGCAGGCGCTGCGGGCCGCCCTCATCGACGGCGCGGGTCTCAAGCCGCGCGACGCGTTCGGCCCGCTGCGCACCGCCGTCTCGGGCCGGCGCATCTCGCCGCCGCTGTTCGAGTCGATGGAGATCCTCGGCAAGTCGTCGACGATCGCCCGCCTCAACCGCTTCCTGGCGTCGCTGTAACCGTCGTGGCCGAGCTCGTGCGCGTGCGGGTGAAGCCCGGCTCGAAGAAGGGTCCGCTCGTCGAGACCGGACCCGACGGCGAACTCGTCGTGTTCGTGCGCGAGCGTGCCGTCGAGGGCGCCGCCAACGACGCCGTGACGCGCGTCGTCGCCGACCACCTCGGCGTGCCGCCCTCCCGCGTCACGATCAAGCGCGGCCACACCGCACGCCTCAAGACCCTCGAAGTGGATGCCTGACCCACGGCCCTCGCGAGTGCGCGTGGACCCCCTCCGCGTGCGGTAGAGTTGTCAGTCGGTCCGGCTTCGGCTGAGACCGTTGGGGTATGGTGTAATTGGCAACACGGCTGATTCTGGTTCAGTTGTTCTTGGTTCGAGTCCAGGTACCCCAGCTCTGAAACCCTCGCTCCGGCGGGGGTTTACTGCTGTGCGCGGTCGGTGCGTCAGGGGCGAGTGGCCGCGGCCCAGCGCGCGGGCGCGGAGTCCAGAAGCTCCCGCGCGTCCGGCTCGAGCAGTAGCCCCGCATCTTCGAGCGCGCGCGTCGCCGCCGTGAACTGCGCGAGGTACCCGTCTTCGCTCCCGAATCGCGCGAGCACCCGCTCCGCGGGGAACGGGTCGACGATCGCGCGCAGCCACGCCGCGAGCGCGGGGTCGCGGAACGGCACCCACTCCGGCATCGGCGGGGCGTCGGGCGCGACGGTCGCGTGCGGGTGGTAGCGCCCGAGGGGCGCCGCGATCCACGGCGTGCGGATGCCGCCCACGGCGTTGCCGTCGGCATCCCGGAGCAGGTCGCGGCCGTTGTCGCGCACGGGCCCGTCGTGCGAGAGCCGGGGCGCGTGCGGCGGCACGCCGCGGCCGGCGATCCAGTCGTCCATGCGGGTGAGGAGGGCGCGGACGACGAGGTCGAGCCGCCCGTCCGACAGGCGCTCGTGGATCGGCGTGCCCGGCAGCTGCCGGCCGAGGGCGGCGAGCTGCGTGCTGTTCGCGAGGCGCCCGCGCGCCCACGACTCGATGTGGCCGGTGCCGGCGACCTGGTAGAGGCGGTAGCGGTCGCCCGGGTCGTCGGAGTCGTCGCGGGTCTGGTGCTCGTGGGTCTCCGACTCGCACTCGCTGAGCACTTCGAAGACGGGGATGCCGGCATCCCGGATCGTCCGGCGCGGGTCGTCGGGCGCGGGCGCGGGGGAGCCGGGGGAGAGGGCGGGGTAGCCCGCGTCGCCCGCCCCGCCGGAGGAGATCACGACGACGGCGCCGTCGATCGCCCCGGGATGCCGCCGCGCGAAGCCTTCGCGCACGAACAGCCGCGTGAAGGTGCCGGTCGCCGACCAGCCGGAGAGGATGGTGCGGGAGACGCGGAGACCCGGCACGGCTCCCGCGCGGAGCGCCCGGGCGACGCCGCCGAGGATGTCCCACTCGAGTCCGGGCGCCGGGATGTCGAGGGCGGCGTAGCGCTCCGGGTCGACGGCGTCGCGGAGGAACCCGGCCATGTGGGCGTAGACGGTGACGCCGACCCAGGCGTCGCCGGCGCGGGTGAATGCGGCGCCCGCGGCCGACCAGGTGAGCGCCTCCTCCTGCATCGGGTGCAGGGGTTCGAGGTGCACGGTGCCGCTCGCGCGCTCGGGGTCGCGGGGCCGCCGGACGAGCACGCGCGTCACGAAGCGCCGGGGGTCGCCGAGAGGAGTCGGCTCCCCCGGTCGCTCCGTGATCGCCCAGGCCGAGGCGTCGCCCTCGGCCAGGAACTCCTCCTCGACGTAGTCGCGACCGGTGAGGTCGGCGCCCGCGTCGAGCCCCGGGAGTGTGGCCGTGCCGAAGGGCGGACGGGCGGAATCGGCCATGCGGCGGAACCCGGGAATCGCCGAGGTCATCGTCGTCCTCCTTCGGTCGGCGCGTGAAGAATATCAGGCGACTTGATATTGCGGACCATCAGGCTGCTTGATAGTCTCGCCGAGCCGAGCGGATGCACCCCCGTGTTCTCGGCCCCGTCGATCCGGGACAATGTCGGTTCTTGCAAAGGAGCAGTTCCATGAAGCACTCGCATCGCGCGGTCAAACTGGCGGTCGCCGCCGCCGCGACCGCGATCGCCCTCACCTCCCTCTCCGCGTGCTCCACCGGCTCCGAAGAGCCGGCCGGTGAGCGCGGCGCCCTCCTCACCGTGCAGTTCAGCGGTGTGCCGATCAGCCTCAACCCCGCACTCGCGGGCACGGGCGGGAGCACGGTCTTCACCTACCTCAACTACGATCCGCTCATCTACCGCGCCGGGGACGGGGAGCTGCTGCCCGACCTCGCGACCGAGTGGGAGTACCTCGACGAGGAGAACACCCAGCTCGAGCTCACGATCCGCGAGGGCGTGAAGTTCCAGGACGGCACCGAGCTCGACGCGCACGCCGTCGCCGGCTCGATGAACTACTTCCTCTCGGCGGGCGGACCCGCGCTCGGCGACATCGGGCCGGTCGAGTCGGTCGAGGCGATCGACGACGACACCGTGGTCGTGACCTACTCGACCTCGTTCCCGTACGGCCCCGAGCGGCTCACGCAATACCAGATGATCGGCCTGATCATCGCCCCGGCCGGCGTCGCCGACCCCGACTCGCTGCTCACCCAGCCCAACGGCACCGGTCAGTACCTCTACAACGCCGACGAGTCGGTCGCCGAGTCGTCGTACGTCTACGACCGCAACCCCGACTACTGGAACCCCGAGGCGCAGCAGTACGAGCGCATCGTCGTCCAGGTGATCGGCGACCCGACCGCGGTCGTCTCGGCGGCCACGACGGGCCAGGTCGACTTCGCCTCCGGCAACCCGGACACCGCGAAGACCGCGGCGGATGCGGGGCTCACCATCCTCCAGGCCCCGTTCTTCAACTGGGGCATCACGATCCTCGACCGCGAGGGCACCCTCGTCCCGGCGCTCGCCGACCAGAACGTGCGTCAGGCGATCGCCCACGCGATCGACCGGGAGGCCGTCGCCAACGCCCGCGGAGCCGACTTCGCGCACCCGAGCGGCCAGGTCGCGAACGCCGGCGTCCCCGGCTACATCGACGGCTACGGCTTCGACTTCGATCTCGCCAAGGCGAAGGAGCTCATGGCCCAGTCGGCCTACCCGGACGGGTTCTCGATGACGCTCGTCTCGGACGCCGTGCTCGACTCGCAGTCGGCCATCGCGCAGACCGCGATCGCGAACCTCGCCGAGATCGGCATCCAGGTCGAGCTCCAGGTCGAGGCCGCGGTGCCGTCGTTCATCCAGGCGGCCGGCTCGAAGGAGTACCCGGCGGCCCTGTGGCCGATCGTCGGCCTGCGTGCCTCCGAGCCCGCGTCGCTCATCATCGGACCCGGCTTCCTCAACGCGTTCCAGGTCGGCGACGACCGGCTCGCCGCCCTCATCGCCGACGCCAACGTCGGCACCGAGGAGGAGCGCGATGCGAAGCAGGACGCCGTCACGGAGCGCTCGAACGAGATCGCGTACTTCATCCCGGTCGTCGCGACGGACTCCATCTTCATGGTGTCGTCGAAGATCGAGAACGTCACGATCTCGGCGATCAACTCCAACCCGGTCCCGATCGGCCCGGACGCCGCGCACGCGTGGCGCCCCGCCCGCTGATCCGCTGACCCGGCCGGGTCGCCCGAGACAAGGAAGGAGAAGGACGGATGCTCGCCCTCGTGCTACGCCGCGCGGTGATGTCGATCGTGCTCGTCGTCGTGTCGACGCTCGCGATCTTCGTGCTGATGTCCTTCGTCCCGGGCGACCCGGCTCTCACCATCCTCGGTGAGAACGCGACCCCGGAGGCGCTCGAACGCCTCCGCGAGCAGCTCGGGCTCAACCGCCCGCTGCACGAGCAGTACGCGGAGTGGCTGTTCGGCGCGCTCCGCGGCGACCTCGGCACGTCGATCTTCAGCGGCGAGCCGGTCGCGAAGCTCGTCTGGCTGCGCCTCGGCGTGACCGTGTCGCTCATGGTCGGCTCGACCCTCGTGATCGCCGTCGTCGGCATCGCCCTCGGCCTGCTGAGCGCGGTGCGCGAGGGCTGGACGGGGCGTCTGCTCGACGCGGTGTCGCTCGTCGGATTCGCGCTCCCCGGCTTCTGGATCGGCATCGTGCTCGTCGCGATGTTCGCCGTCGCCGTGCGGATCTTCCCCGCGACCGGGTACATCCCGCCGACCGTCTCGCCGGGCGGCTGGCTCGCCTCGCTCGTACTCCCCGTCACCGCCCTGTCGATCGCCGGCATCACGATCGTCGCCAAGCAGATGCGCGACTCGGCGCGGGATGCCCTGAGCCGCGACTACGTGCGCGTGCTGCGGGCGACCGGCATCCCGGAGCGCCGCATCCTGCTCCTGCACGTGCTGCGCAACGCGGCCGTGCCGACGACGACCCTGCTCGGCCTCACCGCGGTCAGCGCGCTGAGCGGGGCCGTCTTCATCGAGAACGTCTTCGTGCCGCCCGGCCTCGGCGCCCTCGTCACCTCGGCGACCCTGCGGCACGACCTGCCGATCGTGCTCGGCGTCGGCGTCGTCTTCGCGATCATCGTCATCGTCATCAACCTGCTCGTCGACATCGCCTACGGCGTGCTCAACCCGAAGGCGCGGGTGGCCCGATGAGCACCGCCCCCGCGACCGCCGCCTTCGCGACGCCCCCGCGCCGCCGCATCCCGGGCTTCGCCGCGCTGTTCCTGCGCAAGCCCGTCGCCGTCGGCGCCCTCGTCGTGCTCGTGCTGCTCGTGCTCGCCGCCGTCGCGGCGCCGCTCGTCGCGCCCTACGACCCGATCGTGCAGGACACCTCCGCGACGCGGCAGGGCCCGAGCCTCGCGCACCTCCTCGGCACCGACGTGCTCGGGCGCGACCTGCTGAGCCGCATCATCTGGGGCGCGCGCGACTCGCTCGGCGGCGTCGCCCTCGCGGTGGTCGTCATGCTCGCGATCGCCGTGCCCGTCGGCGTCACCGCCGCCTACGTCGGCGGCCGCGTCGACCGGGTCATCATGTCCATCGTCGACGTCGTCATGTCGGTGCCGAACATCATCATGACGCTCGCGGCGCTCGCCATCTTCAACAACAGCATGACCGCCGCGATGATCACCGTCGGCGTGCTCGCCTCGGCGGCCTTCTCGCGCATCTTCCGCAGCGCCGTGCTCGCCACCCGCCGGGAGCTCTTCGTCTCCGCCGCGACCGTCATGGGCCTGCGCCCGCTGCAGATCATGGTGCGGCACGCGCTCCCGCACGCGGGCGGCGTCGTGCTCGTGCAGGCCTCCCTCTTCGCGGCGGCGACCCTCGGCATCCAGACCGGTCTCGCCTTCCTCTCCTTCGGCCCGCCGCCGCCGGCGCCGACGTGGGGCGGCATGGTCGCCGACGCGTCCAAGGTGCTCGCGACGCACCCGTGGATGTTCATCCCCACCGGCGGCGTCATCGCGATCGCGACGCTCGCGCTCGGCCTCCTCGGCGACGGCATCCGCGACGCGAACGCCGAGCGGTTCACCGCGCCCACCCGGGTGCGCGGCCTCGAGCAGAACCGGGCCGCCGTCGACGAGGTCGTGCCCGCCGCCGAAGAGCCGCTGCTCGCGGTGCGCGACCTCACCATCGGCTTCGGCGACCGCGGAGCGCTCACCGTCGTCGACTCCGTCTCGTTCGACATCGCGCCCGGCGAGGTCGTCGGCCTCGTCGGCGAGTCCGGCAGCGGCAAGACGGTCACCGCGCTCGCCCTGCTCGGGCTGCTCGGCGGCAGCGGTCGCGTCACGGGCGGCTCCATCCGCTTCGACGGTCGCGAACTCGCCGGCGACCGGAAGGCGTTCGCCGAGGTGCGCGGGTCGGGCATCGCCTACGTCTCCCAGGAGCCGATGACGGCCCTCGACCCCACCGTCCGCGTCGGGGCGCAACTCATCGAGGCGGTGCGCCACCACGACGGATGCTCCCGCGCCGTCGCCCGCCGCCGCGCCCTCGAACTGCTCGAGGCGGTGCGCATCCGCGAGCCCGAGCGCGTGCTGCGCAGCTACCCCCACGAGATCTCCGGCGGGATGGCGCAGCGCGTCGTCATCGCCCGCGCCCTCGCCGGGCGCCCGCGCCTGCTCATCGCCGACGAGCCGACCACCGCGCTCGACGTGACGGTGCAGGCCGAAGTGCTCGCGCTCCTGCGCTCCGTGCAGCGCGACACCGGGATGGCGATCGTGTTCGTCACCCACGACTGGGGCGTCGTCGCCGAGACGTGCGAGCGCGCGCTCGTCATGTACGCCGGCCAGCTCGTCGAGTCGGCGGGCATCGACGACCTCATCTCCCGGCCGCGGCATCCGTACACCCGCGCGCTGCTCGCCTCCGACCCGCACGGCGCCCGCCGCGGCGAACTGCTGCCGACGATCGGCGGCACCGTGCCGTCGCCCGCCGACTGGCCGGTGGGATGCCGCTTCGCCGCGCGCTGCCCGCTCGCCGTCGACGCGTGCCGCCGCGCCCCCATCGCCCTCGTCGACCTCGGGGCGGAGCGCACGAGCCGGTGCATCCGCATCGACGCCCTCGTCGCCGAGGAGAAGGGGGCGACCGCATGACCGCGCCCGTCGTCTCCGCCGTCGACCTCGCCGTCGACTACGGCTCGGGCCGCGCCCGGCGCCGCGTCGTCGAGGGCGTCTCGTTCGACATCCTCCCCGGGCGCACGCTCGCGCTCGTCGGGGAGTCGGGGTCGGGCAAGACGACGATCGGGATGGCCGTGCTCGGGCTCGTTCCGCCCTCCGCGGGCACCGTCGAGTTCGACGGCGCCGACATCACGGCGCTGCGACCCGCCGAGCGCCGGGCACTCGGCCGCGAGCGCCAAGCCGTCTTCCAGGACCCCTACAGCTCGCTCGACCCGCGCAAGACGATCGGCTACAGCCTGCTCGAGCCCGCGCGCCTGCACGGCGCCTCGAAGGCCGACGCGACATCCCGTGCCCGGGAGCTGCTCGCGCGGGTCGGGCTCGACGCCGGTGCCATGCGGCGCTACCCGGCCCAGTTCTCCGGCGGCCAGCGCCAGCGCATCGTCGTCGCGCGCGCCCTCATGACGTCGCCGCGCTTCCTCGTCTGCGACGAGCCGGTGAGCGCGCTCGACCTCTCGGTGCAGGCCGAGGTCATGAACCTGCTGACGTCGCTGCAGCGCGAACTCGGGCTCGCGATGCTCTTCGTCTCGCACGACCTCGCCGTCGTGCGCCAGATCTCCGACGACATCGTCGTGCTCCAGCACGGCCGCATCGTCGAGCGGGGGCCCGCCGAGGACATCCTCACGGACCCCCGGGATCCGTACACCCGGCGCCTGATCGAGGCCGCACCGCGCCTCGACCGCCGCGCGCCGGTCGAATCAGGGAAGAAGGGGGCCCCGCATGCCCAGCTGTGACGTCGGCGGCGCTGAGGTCTGGTACGACGAGTTCGGCGACGACGATCGGACGCCGATCCTGTCGAGCGCGATGAACTTCGAGGCGGGCGGATACCCGCAGATCCTCGCGACGGAGCCGCTCTCGCGGCGCGTCGTGCAGATCCAGGCGCGCGGCTACGGCCGCTCGAGCCGGGTCGCCGAGCGCCCCGAGGAGGGGTGGCTCGCGATGTGGGCGGACGACGTCTGCCGCGTCGCCGACGTCCTCGGCATCCCGACCTTCTACTACACGGGCGTCTCGCACGGCGCGGGCATCGGCTGGTACATCGCCCACCGGCACCCCGAGCGGCTCGCCGGCCTCATCTCGGTCGTCGGCACCCCGCACGACCGCGAGGGCGGCACCGAGAGCTCGCGGGGCCGCGCGATCGTGCAGGCCAACCGCCACGACCCCGCCGTCATCCGCGAGCAGTTCGAGATCCTCGCCGGCTGGACCGACGACCCCGTGCGGCTCGCCGGGCGGGAGCGGATGTACGCGCGGGTCATCGAGCGGATCGGCGCGCAGGACGAGCTCGAGGGCGCCATCAACCAGGGCAAGCCCTTCCCCTGGGCGACGACCGACGAGGAGCTCGCCGCCGTGCTGCGCGAGATCGACGTGCCCACGCTCATCCTCGCCGGGATGCGCGACGGCGTGATCAGCCCCGAATCCTCGCTGCGCGGCGTCGTCAACGTCCGCGGCGCGAAGGCCGTGTTCTGGGAGGACGAGGGGCACATGATCGCGGGGGAGAGTCCCGCGCGACTGGCCCGCGAGGTCGGGCTCTGGCTGTCCGAACGGGAGGGCACCGCCCAGCCCGCGGACGGCATCGTGTCGGAGGTGTACGCGCCGTGACCCACCCGTCGGCTTCTCCCGCCAACCGCGAGTTCTACCACCTCATCATGCGACTGTCGCGGGCGCTCACCCGGGCGCTCGAAGACGTCGTCGCGGACGAGGGCATCACGGTCGCGGAGTTCAACATGCTCCTCGTCCTCGGCGAGGGCGAACCCCAGTCGTCGGCCGAGCTCGGCCGCCGCGCGTTCATGACCCCGCAGGCGAGCCACCAGCTCGTGCGCGGCCTCATCGCGCGCGGCCTCGTCGAGTCGGTGCCGCATCCCACGAACGGGCGCGAGCGCGTCGTGAGCCTCACCGACCCGGGGTGGGAGATCGCCCAGCGCACCCGCGCGGCGCTGCACGACATCCAGGACCGGCTCGCCCAGGACCTCTCCCGCGAGGAGCGCGCGGCGTTCGAGTCGGTGCTCTCGGCGATGGCCGAGTCCATCCACGGCGGCTGGTTCGGCGACCTCGAGGCGGAGGCGCGCGCGGCCCAGCGGCGCGCGGCCCGCGGTCGCGGCGCGGCGAAGAAGGGGGAGGGCGAAGGATGACCGGGCGGCCCCTCGACGGCGTCACGGTGCTCGACCTCACGACGGCCCTCGCCGGTCCATACGCGACGCTCCTGCTCGGCGGACTCGGCGCGCGCGTCATCAAGATCGAGAACCCCCACCGCGGCGGCGACAGCTCGCGCGGCAACTCGCCGTTCCTCACGCGCGACGGCCTCTCCACGGCCCGCTCCGCCCCCGACGACCTCTCGGTGTCGATGATGCTCCGCGGGCGCAACAAGGAGAGCATGACGCTCGACCTGAAGAAGCCGGAGGGCGTCGCCGTGCTGCGAGAGCTCATCGCGCGCGCCGACGTGCTCGTCGAGAACTACAGCGCGGGCGTCACCCGCCGGCTCGGCATCGACTACGAGTCGGTGCGCGAACTCAACCCGCGCCTCGTCTACGCCTCGATCACCGGGTTCGGCACCGAGTCCGAGGGCGGCAAGGCGATGGACACCATCGTGCAGGCCCTGAGCGGCGTGATGATGACCGCGGGGTCGCCGGGCGACCCGCCGATCCGCTTCGGGCTGCCGATCGGCGATCTGTCGGCGCCGCTGTTCTCGGTGATCGGCGTGCTCTCGGCGCTGCTCGAGGTGAAGCGCTCGGGCACCGGCCAGCACGTCGACGTGTCGATGCTCGGCGCGCTCACCTCGATCGTGGCGTGCGAGCCGTTCGACGCGTTCGAGGAGCTCGGCCTGCCGATGCGCACGGGTGACTGGGTGCCGCGCCTGGCCCCGTTCGGCACCTTCCGCGCCTCCGACGGCTGGTTCGCGCTGTGCGGACCGACCGACGCGTTCGCGGCGGCCGTGTACGCCGCGCTCGGGATGCCCGAGCTCGGCTCCGACCCGCGGTTCGCGACGCGCGACGCCCGGGTGGAGAACGCCGATGCGCTGCACGGGATCATCGCCGAGTGGGCCGCCGGCCGGACCGTCGCCGAGGCGGTCGACGCGTTCTCCCGGCACGGCGCCCCCGCGGCGCCGGTGCGCTCGATCGGCGAGGCGGTGCGCGATCCGCTCGTGCTCGACCGCGGCGACGTCGTGCGCCTTGAGCATCCGTCGTACCGCTCCGACATCGAGCTGTTCGGCTCGGGCCTGCCGATCCGGTTCAGCGAGAGCGAGGCCGCGCTCGACCGGGCGGCCCCGGGGCTCGGCGCGCAGACCGAGTCGGTGCTGACCGGGCTGCTCGGCTACGACCCGGGGCGGGTGGAGGAGTTGCGGCGCTCCGGCGTCGTCTGACCGGGGTCAGTGGCCGGCGTCGCTCACGAGCTTGAGCCCGATGACGCAGCCGACGAGACCGAGGATGAGCAGCACCTTCACGACGGTGACGGGCTCGCTGCCGGTGACCATCGCGTAGGCGACGGTGAGCGCGGCGCCGATGCCGACCCAGACCGCGTAGGCGGTGCCGGTCGGGATCTCGCGCATCGCGACGGCGAGGCCGGCCATGCTCAGCAGCAGGCCGACGCCGAAGACGACGGTCGGGCCGAGCTTGGTGAAGCCTTCCGACTTGCCGAGGGCGGTGGCCCAGACGGCCTCGAGAAGGCCGGAGACGATGAGGACGATCCACGCGAACACGACGGGCTCCTTGGCCAGTCTTGTCGCTCTCCGGGTACTGATCCCTCGTCCGGGAGCCCGGTCGGGGCTCGCCTCCAGGATGCCATCTCCGGCCTGATCAGGGGCTGAGCACTCCCCATGGGCGAAGGGGAGCGCCTATCCCCCGTTCGGGGGTAGAAAGCTCGTGCGCGACCGGTTGCTCTGTTACCTTCCGAGTGCCTGAGAGGCGCCTTCCCCCCGAGGTGCCTCGCACGATCCGAACCCGAAATCCGGATCGCTTTCCCCCGAAAACGCGACGGCGGGCATCCCCGAACTCCGCGCGCCGTCATCCCCCGTACCGGACGCCTCGGCGAGCCGGTGATCGTCGTGCCCGCGAGCGCGACGTGACTCTCAGCAAGGGAACCCGAACCATGTTGAAGAAGATCCTCGCGGCGTTGACGTCTCTGGTGCTCGGCACCGTCGTCGTCGCCACCACCGCGACGGCGGCCCACGCCGTCTCGACCCCGCCCTGCGTCGTCGACGAGATCCAGCACCCGGCGGTCGAAGAGCTCAGCCACCAGGAGTACCGGTACAAGCAGGTCACTCCCGGCGAGGACGAGGTCAGCCACACCGAGTACCGCTTCCGCACCCGCACCGTCACGTCCAGCGAGAAGGAGCGCAAGTTCATCTACTCGACGTGGAGCTTCGTCGACGGCGGCACCACCACCATCAACGGCAAGACCGTGAGCGGCCACTGGCAGAACCTCGGCGGATCGCCCTTCTGGCATGAGATCGCCGAGTCCGTCATCAACGCCTACTGGACCAACGGCAACATCGACGACAGCCTGCTGGGCGGATCCGAGGCGAACCCCAAGGGCACCGTGCCGCTGAGCGTCTACGGCGCCCCCGGCGGGGCCGGGTCGCCGCAGTACTACGCCTTCAAGGAGTCGAGCCCCTCCGGCTACACCGACTGGGGCCCCTGGTCGGGGTGGTCGACGACCGACCCCGGTGCGGAGACCGAGACCAAGCAGGTGGAGTCGAAGAAGGTCGTCGACAGCGCGAGCACGCCCGACGTCACCGTCTACTACGTGAAGAACGGCACCCCGAGCGACGACCTGACCGACGCCAACTGGACCGACGAGACCCTCCAGGAGGTGGGTGAGCCCTGGACCTTCGTCGACGAGCGCAAGGTCGTCGACCGTCAGTACAAGCCCGGCTGGACCGAGCCCGTCTACGGCGACTGCGTCATCGTCCCGCCGACGGTCAGCTGCCTCGAGAACGTCGAGGGCACGACGCTGACGCTCCCCGAGATCCCGGGCGTGCTGTGGAAGGTGGACGGCGGGACGCCGACGGCCGGTCCGGTCGTCGTGCAGCTCACCCTCGCCGACGTGACGATCGAGGCGGTCCCCGCGCCGGGCTACGTGTTCAGCGAGGGCCAGACGTCGTGGACGTTCGAGGCCGACGAGAACGGCGTGTGCCAGTTCCCGACGCTCGCCAACTTCCCCACCAACGCCACCTGGGACGACGAGAAGTGCGTGCTCGGCAACTGGGTGCCGGGTTCGGTGACGGTCGGCCAGATCGACAAGACGACGACGATCTTCGCCCCGTGGGTCGACTACTACCTCGACGGGTCGCAGACGCCGATGACGACCCAGAAGGTCGTGCTCGCCCCCGGCCCGCATACGGTGGTGGCCCAGCCGCGCGACCCCGACGACTCGCTCACCGGTGAGACGTTCTGGGAGTTCACCATCGAAGGTGTCGACGACGAGGTCTGCGGCGACATCCCCACCCTCCCGCTCACGGGCGGGTCGGGGTCGGCCCTGCTGAGCCAGGCGGGGCTCCTCCTGCTGTGCTCGGGTCTCGCGCTCGTCGCGATGCGCAGCCGGCGGAGTGGATTCATGCTCCGGTGAGGCCGACCGTGGTGCCCCGTCCGCAGCAGCGGGCGGGGCACTGCCGTGCCCGGCCGCGGCCGCGCGAGGCCGGGTCAGAGCCCGTAGGCGAACGGGAAGCTCGCGACGAACGCGACGAGGATCGCGACGAGGATGCCGGCGATGCCCGCGACGAGCGCGATCTGGGTCGGGCGCTGCTCGATCCGCCGCGTGCGCGCGTACGCGAAGCCGACCGCCGCACCGGCCGCGAGGCCGCCGAGGTGGGCCTCCCACGCGATGCTCGGCACGACGAAGCCGATGACGAGGTTGATGCCGAGCACGATGAGCAACTGGGTGAAGTCGACGCCGATCGCCTTGCGGAGGGTGAGGTAGGCGCCCATGAGCGCGAACACCGCGCCGGAGGCCCCGAGCGAGAGCGCCGGCTGGAGGAACCCGTTCGTCGCCTCGATGATCCAGCCGTTGGTGGCGACCGCGAGCTGGTAGACCACGAGCGCCCCGAGCGATCCGCCGAGCGCGCCGATCAGGTACAGCGCGATGAACCGCGCCCGCCCGAGGAAGCCCTCGAGCGTCGGCCCGAGCGCGTAGAGGGCGTACATGTTGAACAGCAGGTGGATGATCGACACGGGGGAGTGCAGGAACGCGCTCGTGAGCAGCCGGTACGGCTCCGCGCCGACGCGCGTCGGGTTGAGCAGGAAGGCGCTCGTGAACCCCGGCACCGTCATCTGCAGGATGTACGCGATCACGCACAGGCCGATGAGCACGTAGCTGACCATCCCGGAGCGTCCCGGGCGCAGCGAGCGCAGGACGCCCTGCGCACCGCGCGCCGACTCGGGTCGCCCGGCCCGGACGCACTCGGGGCACTGCACGCCGACGGCGGCGGTGGTCTGGCACTCCGGGCAGATCGGGCGGCCGCAGCGCTGACAGCTCACGTAGGTCGCGCGCTCGGGATGCCGGTAGCAGGTCGGTGCCTGGGTCTGGTGCTCGTCGGTCACGCGTCGATTGTCCCCTGCCGCGGACGGGATGTCAGGCGCTCGCCCGCACGACGAGTTCGGTCGGCAGGGCTCACGTCGCGGTCAGGCCTCCGGGCGCCCGCGGTTGCGGCGGCGTACGGGCTTCGGCGCCCGGCCGCCGAGGAACGACTGCGCCGACGAGACCGCGAAGCCGTGGCGCAGCGCCTCGCGCCCGATGAGCATCCGGAACCCCATGGCATCCCGGTTGGTGAGCGTCACCTCGGCGAGCACGCGGCGGCCGATGAGCACGAGCGGGATGCACACGACGACGCGCTCCTCGACGTGCCCCGACGACGACCGCACGTTGCGGCGGTCGTGCACGGGCAGCTCGACGAGCGTCTCGTCCTCCGCCGACTCCTGCCAGGGGCGCACGGTGAAGCGCACCCAGTCGGAGCCGTCGCGCTCGAACAGCTCGATGTCGTAGGCGTGCAGCGACGAGGTGCGCGCTCCCGTGTCGAGCTTCGCCTTGATCCACGGGATGCCGATGTCGGGGAGCTGCACCCATTCACGCCACCCGGCGAGGGTGTTTGAATGGGGAGGCTGGCTCACGCCACCATCTTGTCAGCGTCTCGCAGGTCGGACCCTCCCATGAAACTCGCGATCCTCTCGCGCGCGCCCAAGTCGTACTCGACGAACCGTCTGCGGACCGCCGCGGAGGAACGCGGGCACGTCGTGCGGGTGCTCAACACGCTGCGTTTCGGGATCGACCTCTCCGGCGACGCCCCCGACCTCCAGTACCGCGGCCGGCCGCTCTCGGACTACGACGCGATCCTTCCGCGCATCGGGGCGTCCATCACGTACTTCGGCACCGCCGTGGTGCGCCAGTTCGAGCAGATGGACGTCTACACGCCCAACACCGCGAACGGCATCACGAACGCGCGCGACAAGCTGCGGGCCAACCAGATCCTCTCCCGCCACAACATCGGGATGCCGGCGACGGCGTTCGTGCGCAACCGCGCCGACGTGCGGCCGGCGATCGAGCGCGTCGGCGGCGCCCCCGTCGTCATCAAGCTGCTCGAGGGAACGCAGGGCATCGGCGTCATCCTCGCGCCCGAGGTGAAGACGGCCGAGGCGATCATCGAGACGCTCCAGTCGACGCAGCAGAACGTGCTCATCCAGCGCTTCGTCGCCGAGAGCCGGGGCCGCGACATCCGCGCCCTCGTCGTCGGCGACCGGGTGGTCGCGGCGATGCGGCGGCGGGCGCAGGGCGACGAGTTCCGCTCCAACGTGCACCGCGGCGGCACCGTCGAGGCGGTCACGCTGGATGCCGAGTACGAGCAGGCGGCGGTGCGCTCGGCTCAGATCATGGGCCTGCGCGTCGCGGGCGTCGACATGCTCGAAGGCGCCGACGGCCCGCTCGTCATGGAGGTCAACTCCTCGCCCGGACTCCAGGGCATCGAGACGGCGACCCAGCTCGACGTCGCCGGCGCGATCGTCGACTACATCGCCGGGCAGGTCGCGTTCCCCGAGATCGACGTGCGTCAGCGGCTCAGCGTCTCGACCGGCTACGGCGTCGCCGAGATCGTCGTGCACAACAACGGCGACTTCGTCGGCCAGAAGCTCGGCGACACCAACTTCGGCGAGAAGGACATCACGGTGCTCACCCTGCACCGCGGCACAACGGTGATCCCGAACCCGAAGCGCGCGATGGTGCTTGAGGCGGGGGACCGGCTGCTGTGCTTCGGCAAGCTCGAGGAGATGCGCTCGATGCTCCCGGAGCGCCGCCGTCGCCGGGCCCGCGTGCGGAAGCTCCCGGCACCGCCGGCATGACCGGGCAGCCGGAGCCGAGGCCCCGCTTCCCGCACGACGGCTGGTTCGTCGACGGGTCGGCGTGGATCTGGGGCCGGTTCCTCGGCACCCTCGGCGGGCTCGCGCTCGCGGCACCGTTCATCGCGGCGACGCTGCTGACCCGGGCGCTCGGCGTCACGGTGACGCTCGCCGTGTTCGTCCCGGTCGCCCTCGCGGCGCTCGCGGGCGGGATCGTGCTGGTCGTGCGGCGCTACCGCGTGCTCGGGCTGCTGCTCGCCGGGCTCGCCGTCGGATGCGGACTCGCGATCTGGGTCACCGTCGCCATCGGGTGGTGACGCTGCCGCGCGCTCAGCGCGCGAGGTAGCGGCGCAAGGTCTCCGCGGCGGTCGCGTGGTCGATCACGTCGGGTTCGCCCGACATCGTGATCGAGCCGACCACCTCGCCGCTCACCCGCAGCGGGATGCCGCCCCCGGCGGCGCGCATCACCGAGTGGTCGAGACCCTCCACCTGGTCGAACGGCGTGCCCGCCTCCAGGTGACGGAGCTTCACGAGCATCGACGGCTCGCCGAAGTGCTCGGCGACGGCGGCCTTGCCGATGAGCCAGGGGTCGTTCTGCGGGCCGGTCGCGCCGAGCTTCGCCGAGAACACGACATCCCCGCGCAGCACGATGCGCACGGCGAGGTTGAACTCGCGCTCGTCGATCACCTCGACGGCGGTGAGCCCGAGGTCGACGGCGTCGTCGTTGTCGAAGCTCTCGACGTCGAAGACCGGCTCGGCCTCGAGGTCGGCCACGGTGTACTCGGGCTGTCCGGGGCGGGGTGCGGGGGCCGCGCTCATCTGTTGCTCCTCATCGATGCGTCGTCCCGACGATACCCAGTGGCCCGGGTCGACCGGCCTACTTGCGGATGGTGCCGCCGAGCGCCGCGATCCGCTCGAGCACGGCGGGGCGCGCGGCGACCCAGCCGGCGATCATCACGACGAGCAGGATCGCGAAGACGCCGACCCCGATCCACGACTCGTCATCGCGCCCGGCGAACATGTGGTTGAGGTTGCGCACCGCCCCGGTCGTCAGCACGAGGGCGACGTGCACGGCGGTGAAGGCGACGAAGTAGACCATGACGAAGACGTGCAGCCGGCGCACCGGGCGCTCCGGCGGGAAACGCCACTCCGGCTTCCACAGCGACGACAGGCGCAGCCCGGTGGCGAGCGCGAGCGGAGCGGCGACGAACACCGTGAAGCCGTACATGAGCAGCTGCAGCGCGTTGTAGTGCACCCAGCCGTCGTGCACGGGCCAGTCGAAGGAGAGGTACTGGATGCCGGCGCTGAGGGCGTTGGGGATGACATCCCACGACACCGGAACGAGCCGCAGCCACTGCCCGGTCGCGAACAGCAGCACCACGTAGAGCACGCCGTTGAGACCCCACACGGCGTCGAGCACGTAGTGGAACCAGACGTGGATGCTGATCCGACGCGGCGGGTTCTTGGTGCGGAGGACGCCCTCGTTGTTCCGCGTCCAGAACGACGGCGGTCGCTTGCCGGACCCGATCTGCCACCCCGTGCGCACGACGAGCAGGAGCAGGAAGGCGTTGAGCGCGTGCTGCCACTGCAGCCACCACGGGAACCCGACCGGCGTGCCGGGCGGCACCTCCGTCTCACCCGGGTACTCGGCGAGGAAGGCCTGGATGTCGGGCAGTTCCCGCAGCGAGCGCGCCACGACCACGGCGACGACGAGCAGCACCAACCCGACCGGGATGAGCCAGATCAGGGGGAGCCAGCGCCGCACGCCCTCCACCGTAGCGCCCGCCACCGCCCCCTAGGATCGACTCATCGTGACTGCGCCGAACACCGCCGGATCCCCCCGCCCCACCTTCCGCCACCTGGCGCTCCTCGTGCTCATCGGGGTGATCGGCGGGACCTTCTCCGGCGCCCTGGGCGTCGGCGGCGGCGTCATCATGGTGCCTCTGCTGCTGACGCTGCTCGACTTCGACCCGCGCCGGGCGGCGGCCACCTCGCTCGCGGCGATCATCCCGTCGTCGATCGCCGGCGCGATCACCTACGGGGTCGCCGGGCACACCGACCTGATCGCCGCGGCCGTCATCGCCGCGGCCGGCATCGCGGGCACCCTCGTCGGCACGCGCCTGCTGCGCACCCTGCCGCTCGGCTGGCTGCGCTGGGGCTTCATCGCCCTGCTGCTGCTCATCGCCGTGCGCATGTTCTTCGTCATCCCGGTACGCGGGGAGGCCCTCGACATGACGCCCGGGACGATCGCCGGCCTCGTCGTGCTCGGCCTCGTCATCGGGGTCGCGTCGGGACTCTTCGGCATCGGTGGCGGCGTCATCATCGTGCCCGTGCTCGTCGCGCTGTTCGGCGTGAGCGACCTCATCGCGAAGGGCACGTCGCTGCTCGCGGTCGTGCCGATCTCGATCGTCGGCTCGATCGCCAATCTGCGCTCGCGCCTCATGCGGCCGCTCGACGGCGTCGTCATCGGGATCGCCGCGGTCGCCGCGTCGTTCGGGGGAGCGGCGATCGCGTTCGCGCTCCCCCCGATGGTGTCGTCGATCGTGTTCGCGATCTTCGTGACGGTCGTCGCGATCCAGCTGATCGTGCGGGCGCTCAAGCAGCGCCGCGCCGCGCGCGACGCCGCCTGAGCGGCAGACAGCCGGGGTTCAGGCGCCGCGCACGAGGTCGGCGATCTGCGACCGCGTGCCGATCCACACGTCGGGGTTCGCGACGGCCTCGGCCAGGATCGCGTCGTAGACCCACGCACCCGCGGGGCGCCCGAAGTAGTGGGCGTGCACCGTCACGTCGATCTGCATCGGCCCCTCCTCGTGCTCGAGGGCCCAGGCGACGGTGTCGCGATAGACGTCGAGCAGCGTGCGCGGCGGGTTGCCGTTCTTGAGGCAGACCGGCAGGTCGTTGACCTCCATGTTGAAGGGGATGGCGACGAGGTCGCCCTCGCCGTGGCGTTCGAGGTAGGGGGCGTCGCTGTCGAAACAGTCGCCGTGCCAGTCGAAGCCGTGCTCGACGAGCAGGCGGCCGGTCCGCGCCGACGGGGTGCCGCGGGGGCTCATCCATCCGCGCGGGGCGACGCCGCTCGCCGTCGTGAGCAGGTCGCGGCAGCGGGCGATCTCCGCAGCCTCCTCCTCGTCGCCGAGGGCCCCGGGGAGGATGTTCTGGCTGTAGCTGTGGGCGCAGATGTCGTGGCCCGCCTCGGCGAGGTCGCGCAGCGTCTGCGGTGCCTGCTCGGCGAGCACGCCGCTCGCCATCACCGTCGCCTTCACGCCGCGACGGTCGAGGATGCGCTGGAGGCGCTGGATGCCCGAGGTGTGCCCGTAGCGGCCCCACGAGGCGGCCTGCAGGTCCGGGATGCCCGGCGGGAGCGGGTTGCCCATCGGCCCGAGCGCGGGGACGTTGCCGTCGCTCCAGGATTCGTAGGCGATGGTGAAGACGACGGCGACGCGGCGGTCGCCCGGCCAGCTGGTGAGCGCCATGGTCAGCTCGCCTTCGCGCCGTCGACGGCGATGACCTGACCGGTCATGTGCTCGGGGGCGTCGAGGAGCGCCCAGATGATGACATCCGCGATCTCCTCGGGGTGCGAGAGCCGGCCCGAGGGGCTTCGCGACTCCATGACGCGCTTGCCCGCCTCGCGGTCGGTGGGGTCGATCGCGTCGAACGCGGTGAGCACCATGTCGGTGTAGGTCGGACCGGGGGCCACGACGTTGACCTTGACGCCGTGCGGGGCGTAGTCCCAGGCGGCGGCCTTGCTCATCCCGACGACGGCGTGCTTCGCGGCGACGTAGGTCGCGAAGTTGGTGCCGCCGCGGATGGCGAAGAACGAGCCGATGTTGACGACCGCGCCGCGCGTGGCGACGAGGTGGGGGAGCGCCGCGCGCATCCCGGCGAAGGCGCTGCGCGCGTTGATCGCCATGACCGAGTCGTACACATCGTCGGGGGTGTCGGGGATGCTCGCCCCCGGCGGGGTGTAGCCGGCGATGTTGGCGATGCCGTGGAGGGATCCCCAGCGCTCGACGGTCGCGGCGACCGAGGCGTCGATGGCGGCCGAGTCGGTCACGTCGACGACCATGGTCGCCAGCTCGCCGTCCGGGAACGGCGTCTCGGCGACCAGCTTCTCCAGCCCCGCGGCGTTGATGTCGGTGGCCATGACGTTGACCCCGCCGCGCGCCGCGAGGGCGCGCACGACGGCGGAGGCGATGCCCCCGCTCGCTCCGGTCACGATCACGTTGGTCATCAGGCGTCCTTCCCGCTCGTCCCGTTCCGCCATGCGGCGGCGAATCCGTCGATGGACCGGCGATACACGTCGTCGGGGTCCATCGCCCACACCGAGTCCGGCACGGGGGTGCCCCAGCGGCCGTCGTCGGAGAAGATCTCGAGGTCGTACCACCCCGTGTAGCCGGCGTCCTCGAGGGTGCCGATGATCCGCGCGAGGTCGATGACGCCGTCGCCGGGGATCAGCCGGTCGCCGCGGGCGCGCGGCGGCTCGTGCCAGTCGTTGACCTGCACGGAGCCGATGCGGTGGGCGTTGCCGGGCACGAGGCCGAGAGCCTCGGGGTCGTCCCACAGGTGGTACACGTCGTAGCAGAGCAGCACGTTGGGCTCGCCGACGGCGTCCATGAAGTCGAGGGTCTCGCGCATCGTGCGCAGGAACGAGGCGTTGAAACCGACGTCGCGCACGGGCTCGATGGAGATCGTCAGGCCGAGGCCGGCGGCGTGCCGCGCGACGGTGCGGATGCCGTCGATCGCGATCCGCATCGCGTCGTCGCGGGAGTAGCCGACCTCCGCACCGGTGCTGAAGACGATGGTGTCGGGCCCGAACGGGGCGAGCCGGTCGAGGCTCGCGCACATCGCGGCGACCCGCTCGTCGGGGTCGGTGAGGTCGGCGTAGAGGCCGGCCGGGACGGTGGGGAGGGGGCTCAGCACGGCGGCGAGGGTCGACGTCGCGACGAGGCCGCTCGCGCGGAACAGCTCGAGCGAGCGCTCGTCCTCACCCGCCGGGAGCTTCGCCTCGCAGATCCCGATCCCGCGCAGGCCGTAGCGCCGTGCGAGCTCGAGATCCTGTTCGAACGTCGTGTCCATCGTGGTGAATTCGCACACCGCGAAGCGATCCATCGCTGCCCTCTCGTCGTCGTGAGGCTGGATTCTCAGCCGCGATAGATTCTATATTATCGTATGTGGCCATGACCGATTCGATGGTGATCGACTGGGACGTCCGCATCCGGATGGACGACGGACTCGAACTGAGCGCCAACGTCTACCGGCCCGCCGAACCGGGCCGGTACCCCGTGATCATGTCGTACGGCCCCTACGGCAAGGACCTCTCGTTCCAGGAGGCCTACGCCCCGCGCTGGCGCATCCTCGAGCGCGACTACCCGGACGCGATCGCCGGATCCAGCAACGTCCACCAGTCGTGGGAGCTCCTCGACCCGGAGAAGTGGGTGCCGCACGGCTACGTCATCGTGCGCGTCGACTCCCGCGGCGCCGGCCGCTCGCCGGGCGTCGTCGACTCGTGGTCGCCGCGCGAGGCGCAGGACTACGCCGCGTGCATCGAGTGGGCCGGAACCCAGGAGTGGTCGACCGGCAAGGTCGGGCTCGCCGGCGTCTCCTACTACGCGATGAACTCGTGGCAGGTCGCGGCGCTCAACCCGCCGCACCTCGCCGCGTTCTGCAGCTGGGAGGGCTGCAGCGACCTCTATCGCGAGGCGGCCTACCACGGCGGCGTCCACAACGACTTCCTCGGCGGCTGGTTCCCGCGCCAGGTCGAGAGCGTCCAGTACGGCACCCCGCACAGCTCCGCGGTCAACCCGGTGAGCGGGCTCAAGGTGACCGGCGACGTCGTGCTCTCCGACGAGGAGCTCGCGGCCAACCGCGTCGACATCGGCGAGAGCATCCTGGCCCACCCGTTCCTCGACGACTACTGGCGCGAGCGCTCGGCGGCGCTGGAGAAGATCACCGTGCCCGTGCTCTCGGCGGGCAACTGGGGCGGCCACGGCCTCCACCTGCGCGGCAACATCGGCGGCTGGGCCGGGGTGTCGTCGCGCGAGAAGTGGCTCGAGATCCACGGGCGTGAGCACTGGTCGCTGTTCTACGCCGACTACGGCCAGCAGCTGCAGAAGCGCTTCTTCGACTGGTACCTCAAGGGCGAAGGCGACTGGGCGCAGACGCAGCCTCCCGTGCTGCTTCAAGTGCGCAAGCCGGACGACACCTTCGAGGCGCGCGGCGAGCAGGAGTGGCCGCTCGCCCGGACCGAGTGGACGCGGATGCCGCTCGACGCCGCATCCCGTGCCCTCGGCGCCGCCGACCCGGCTCCCGCGACCGCCGGCTACGTGCCGGGGGAGGGCGGCGTGACCTTCCTCGCCGAGCCCTTCACCGAGGACGTCGAGATCACCGGCCCCCTCGCGGCCCGACTCTGGATCTCCAGCGAGACGACCGACACCGACCTCTTCCTCGTGCTGCACGCCTACGACGCCGAGGGGAACGAACTGCTGTTCCGCGGCGCCGGCGACCCGTGGCAGCCCGCCGCGCAGGGCTGGCTGCGCGCCTCGCACCGCGCGCTCGACCCGCGCTCGACGCCGTGGCAGCCGTGGCATCCGCACGACAAGGCCGAGCCGCTCGTGCCGGGCGAGCCGACGGCGGTCGATGTCGAGATCTGGCCGACGTCCCTGCTCCTGCCCGCGGGCTCGCGCATCGGGCTCTCGGTGCAGGGCGCCGACTTCGACCACGGGCTCCCCGACGAGGTGCTCACCTCGGGGGAGCGGCTCACCTGGTCGGCCATGACCACCCGGGGCTCCGGGCCTTACGTGCACCGCAACGAGCGGGCCCGTCCGCGCGACATCTACGGAGGAGCCGTGACCATCCACACCGGGGGCGACCACGAGTCGTGGCTGCTCGTGCCCTTCATCCCCGCCGGGGGTGCCGCGTGACCGCGCGCGGCGTCTGGTTCACGGGGCCGCGCGCCATCGAGCTCCGCGCGGAGGAGCTGCGCGCGCCGGGTGAGGGAGAGGTGCGGCTCGAGGCCGTCACGTCGCTCATCAGCGCGGGCACCGAGATGAACGTCTACCGGGGCGACATCGGCTCGCCCGAAGAGCTGGTGCTCCCGACGTCGCGCGGCGACTTCCCCTTCCCCGTGCAGTACGGCTACCAGGTGGTGGCCCGGGTCGCCGAGCTCGGCGCCGGCGTCGACACCCTCGCCGTCGGCGACCACGTCTTCGCGGTGCACGGGCACCAGGACGAGTTCGTCATGCCGGTCGCGGTGGCGGGGCCGACGGGGCGTCGCGAGATCGTGACGCGCGTGCCCGAAGGCGTCGACCCCGAGCGGGCGGCGTTCCAGAACCTGCTCGCGGTCGCCCTCAACGGGCTGCTCGACCAGCCGGTGCGCTTCGGCGACGTCGCCATGGTGTCGGGCCTCGGCGTCGTCGGCTCGTTCGCGGCGCTGCTCGCCCGCCGCACGGCCGGGGCCCTCGTGCTCGTCGATCCGCTGCCGCAACGCCGCGAGCGCGCCGCGTGGATCGGTGCCGACGCCGTGGTGGCGCCCGAGGACGCGGTCGAGGCGGTGAAGTCGCTCTCCGCAGGCCGGGGAGCGGATGTCGTGGTCGAGGCGAGTGGCGCGCCGCGGGCGCTGCAGACCGCCATCCAGGCGACGGGGGTCGAGGGCACCGTCGTCGTGCTGTCGTACTACGGCACGCGCGAGGTGCCGCTCGTGCTGTCGCCCGAATTCCACTACGGGCGCCAGCGGATCATCAGCAGCATGGTCGCCGCGGTCGGCTCGGGCCTCCAGCCGCGGTGGGACCGCGCCCGGCGCACCCACGTCGCCTTCGATCTCCTGCGGGGGATCGACGTCGAGCCGCTCGTGTCGCACCGGCTGCCGTTCGACGCGGCCGCCGAGGCGTATCGCCTCGTCGACGAGACGCCGGCGGAGACGCTCGGCGTGCTGCTCGACTACGGCCGGGGATCGGGCGCCTAGGGCTTGCCCTGGCCGATTGATCAGATAATATAGAATCCAAGGAGGCGGCGATGACGCGCAAGGTCAGGTCAGTGATGATCTACGAGGCCCTCCGAGCTCAGATCCTCAAGGGGGAGCTCGAGGCCGGATCCCGCCTCATCACGCGCGAACTCGGCCAGACCTTCGGCGCGAGCGACATCCCCGTCCGCGAGGCGCTCTGGATGCTCGCCCGCGACGGGCTCGTCGACATGAACGCGTACTCCGGCGCCCGCGTCGCCTCGCTCACGCGCGAGGAGATCCTCGAGGTGCTCTTCGTGCGCAGCCACCTGGAGGGCCTCGCCACCGAACTGGCCGCCGACAACATCGACGAGGACGGGCTGACGATCCTGCGCAGCATCCTCGATCAGCAGCAGGCGATCGTCGACTCGGGAGACCCCGACCCGCTCGAGTACTCGGTGCTCAACCGCCAGTTCCACAGCCTGATCTTCGACTACAGCGGCAACGGCAAGCTCGCCGAGATCATCGCCTCCATCTGGGAGGGGCACGCCAACCTCCAGGCGGTGTTCCGGCTCAACCCGAACCGTCTCCGCGTCTCGCTCGACGAGCACCGCGCCATCTACGAGGCCCTCGCGGCGCGCGACGGCAAGCTCGCCGGCCGGCTCGCCGCCGAGCACAAGAAGATCCAGCAGGCCGACCTGCTCGCCGTCGTCGGCGAGACCGGCGAGCCGGACGAACCCGCGGCCGGGGCCTGAGCCCTCCGCGAACGAACCACCCGAAAGGAAACGACAGCAGTGCGATTGGCGACCGTGAGGACCGCGACGGGGACGACCGTCTGCGCAGCAACCGATCGGGGTCTGCTCGACCTCGGCGAGGCGCTGCAGGGCACCCCGTGGGCGGGGGCGAGCCTGCGCGGCCTCCTCGAAGCAGGGCCCGCGGCGCTCGACGCCGTGCGCGCGGCCATCGCGGCGCCCGGTGGCACCGTGTTCGCCGAGGCCGACGTCGAGTTCCTGCCGCCGATCGGCGACCCGCCGCGCGTGTTCTGCATCGGCCGCAACTACGAGGAGCACGCCAAGGAGGGGAAGGCCGAGGTCCCCGAGTTCCCGATGATCTTCCTCAAGCCGGCCACCTCGCTCGCCGGTCACGGGCAGCCCATCGAGGTGCCCGCGTCGACCGAGAAGGTCGACTGGGAGGGCGAGATCGCCCTCGTCATCGGCACCGGCGGCCGCGACATCCCGGAGGAGCAGGCCCTCGAGCACGTCGCCGGGTATTCGATCGCCAACGACGTCACCGCCCGTGACTGGCAGCGCCGCACCAGCCAGTTCGACCAGGGCAAGATGTTCGACACCTTCGGCCCGTTCGGCCCCTACCTCGTCACTCCCGACGAGGCGGGCGACGTGACCGACATGCGCGTGGAGACGCGCGTCAACGGAGAGGTCATGCAGTCGGGGAACTCCGGCGACATGGTCTACCCGATGGCGATGCTCGTCTCCTACCTCTCCCAGGCAGTCCGGCTGCTTCCGGGAGACGTCATCCTCACCGGGACGCCTTCGGGCGTCGGGTACGCTCGCACACCCCCTGTCTACCTCGTCCCCGGAGACGTCGTCGAGGTCAGCGTGAGCGGACTCGGTGAGCTGAGAAACGAGGTCGTCGCGATGGCGACCTCTCCAGGGGATCCGGCCGGGGCTCAGCCGACCGGATCAGCGACTCCATCCCGATAACCAACGAGAGAGACAAGGAAGTCACCGCATGAAGAAAATCACAGCGGGAATCGTGGCGGCAACCGCCGCCATGGCACTCAGCCTGACCGCCTGCAGCACCCCCGCCGCCGAGCCGGAGCCCGGCGCCGGAGAGCTCACCACGATCCGCGTGGCCAACCTCCCGGTCGCGGCGACCATGATCCTCAACGTCGCCGACGAGCAGGGCTTCCTCGAGGCCCACGGCATCGACGTCGAGATCACCGAGTCGGGTGAGCTGGCGACCTTCATCCCGGCGCTCGGCAGCCAGTACGACATCGTCATGACGACCCCGACCGACTTCCTGTCGGCCTCGACGAAGGGCTTCGACCTCGTCGCGACCGCGGGTGGCTGGGCCGACGGCGCCGGCGTCTACAGCAAGGTCGCCTCGAGCATCGAGGAGCTCGCCGGCAAGAAGATCGCGACGAACTCGCTCGCCGGCCTGCAGTACGGCATGCTTCTCGACTCGCTCGACCAGGCGAACGTCGAAGGCTACGAGCTCGTCCAGATCCCGTTCGCCGCGCAGCCCGACCAGCTCATCGCCGGTCAGGTCGACGCCGCGACCGTGCCGGAGCCCTTCGCCTCGGCGCTCGAGGCCGAGGGCTACACCCGCCTCTTCACGCCGATCGAGGTCGCGACCGGCGAGGCCGGCGCGCTCACCGGCTGGTACTCGACGAGCCGTGTCTTCGCCGACGCCAACGCCGAGGCGCTCAAGGGCTGGAACGACGCGTTCGCCGACGCCGTCGACTGGATCGAGGCGAACCCGGAGGAGTACCGGGCCTTCATCCAGGAGAAGCTCGGCCTCGACGCCGACGTCGCCGCCTCCATCACCCTGCCGACCTACAAGAAGAAGGTCACCGCGCAGATCCTGTCGACCTACCTCGCGCCGCTCGTGCGTCAGGGGCAGCTCGACGCCACGGTCGAGGACCTCGACCTCGCGCAGTACGTGCTCTGACCCTCACGGGCTAGAGCAGGAAGCACTACGGAAGGACCCCCAAGATGACCACGGTCACCCCTGAGGCGACGGCCTACGCGGTCGACGCCGTCGGCGTCACCCTGCCGTCCGCCGCCGGGAAGCTCGAGATCCTCAAGGACATCAGCTTCACCGTCGGCGAGGGCGAGATCGTCGGCATCGTGGGCCGCTCGGGCACGGGCAAGACGACGCTCTTGCGCGTGCTCAGCGGACTCCTTCCCGCGACCGCGGGGACCCTGACGGCCGGCCAGAAGCCGGTCGCCGGGGTCCCCGACGGGGTCGTCACGGTGTTCCAGGACTACGGCCAGGCGCTGCTGCCGTGGCGGACCGTCGGCCGGAACGTCGAGCTCGGCCTCGAGGCCGCCGGCGTCCCGCGCGACGAGCGCCGCGACCGGGCCGACGAAGCCCTGCGCATGGTGCACCTCGACGGCAAGCGCAACGACTACCCGTGGCGCCTCTCCGGCGGTATGCAGCAGCGCGTGCAGATCGCCCGCGCCCTCGCGCTCGAGCCGCGCATCCTCCTCATGGACGAGCCCTTCGGGGCGCTCGACGCCCTCACCAAGGCGAGTCTCCAGGACGAGCTGCTGCAGGTGCAGCAGCGCACCGGCGCGACCATCCTCTTCATCACGCACGACATCGACGAGGCGATCTACCTCAGCGACCGTGTGTTCGTGATCTCCGGGTCGCCCGGGCAGCTCACGTTCGAGATCGCCCCGGGACTGGCCCGCCCGCGCAACCAGCTGGTGACGCGCGCGGAGCCGGCCTTCCTCGCCGCCCGCGAAGAGCTCACGAAGGCGCTCGGATGAGTTCCGCCCGTGCGGCCCGCCTCCTGCACGCGGCCAACCCCTCCGGCATCCTCGTCATCGTCGCCGCGCTCGCGCTGTGGCAGATCGCCGTCGCGACGCGCCTGCTCGACCTGCGGTACCTGCCGGCTCCGTCCGAGATCGCGGTCGAGGCCGGTGCGCTCATCGCGAGCGGCAAGCTGTTCGTCGACCTCGGGCACACCCTCGGCACGACGCTCGCCGCGGGAGCCATCGGCGCCGGCATCGGCATCGCGCTCGGCATCGTGTTCGGGCTGTTCCAGACGTTCCGCCTGTACACGGCGTCGTCGATCGACTTCTTCCGCACCATCCCGGTGACCGCCCTCGTCCCCGTCGCGATGCTCATCTGGGGCCCGTCGAACATGTCGGAGATCGTCGTCGCCGCCTACGCGGCCACCTGGCCGATCCTGATCAACACGGCGGGCGGCGTGCGGTCGATCCCCACCCGTCTCTACGACGTGGCCGCAGTGCTCCGGCTGAACCGCCCCGCGCTCCTGATGAAGGTCGTCGTGCCCGCGGCGGCGCAGCAGATCCTCGTCGGCCTCCGCCTCGGCATCGTGACGGCCCTCGTGCTCGCGATCGTGGCCGAGATGCTCATCAACCCGCGCGGTCTCGGGTGGGGGGTCATCTCGGCGCAGAACGCGCTCGTCCCGGAGCGCCTGTGGGCCTACACCCTCACCATCGGACTCCTCGCCTACCTCCTCAACATGTTCCTCGTCTTCCTGGTGCGCATCGCGCTTCCCGGTTCGGCCCGACAGATGGCGGACGCGCGATGAGCGCCGAGACGCCGGCCCGTCCGCGGCGCGAAGGCCCCCGGCTCGCCTGGCTGCGCGGCCTCATCCCGCTCGCCCTGCTGCTCGCCGGCTGGCAGCTGCTCTCGACCGACCCGCTGCGCTTCCCGCCGCCGAGCCGCTGGTTCGAGTCGCTGCAGCTGCTCATGACCCAGGACGTGCTGTTGCCCGCCCTCGGCCACAGCCTCGTCACGTTCGTGCTCGGACTGGGCATCGCGATCGTCGTCGGCGTCTCGCTCGGCCTCGTGATCGGCTCGCTCCCGCGCGTCGACCGCGCGTTCAGTCCGCTGTTCGACTTCCTGCGCGGACTGCCCGTGCCGGTGCTCGTGCCGGTGACGATCCTGCTGCTCGGGGTCGGACTCGGATCGAGCGTGTTCATCGTCGCCTTCGCGATCGTCTGGCCGATCCTGCTCAACACCGCCCTCGCCCGGCGCACCGTGTCGAGCGTTCGCATGGACAGCGCGCGGATGCTCAAGTTCGGGCCGATCGCGACGCTCACCAAGATCGTCATCCCGAGCGTCTTCCCGGCGGCCATGGTCGGTGTGCGCATCGCCGCGTCGCTCGGCGTCATCACGACCCTCGTCGTGGAGATGATCAGCGGCGGCCGCGGCGCGGGCTTCCTGCTCATGGAGCGCCAGGCGCGGTTCGACTCGCCCGGCATGTGGGGCGTGCTGCTCATCATCGGCGTCTTCGGGTTCCTGCTGAACCTCGCGCTCGCCCAGATCGAGCGCCGGGTGCTGCGCAACCACCCGGGATCGGCGTCGGCGGCGTGAGCGGGGGACCGCTTGCCGACCTCGTGGTCGTCGACCTCACGCGCGCCCTCGCAGGCCCGCACGCCGCGATGATGCTCGGCGACCTCGGGGCGACCGTCTACAAGGTCGAGAACCCCGCGGGCGGCGACGACACCCGGGGCTGGGGCCCGCCCTTCGTGGGCGACGGCGACGAGCGCCAGTCGACGTACTTCCTCTCCTGCAACCGCAACAAGGAGTCGGTCACGCTCGACCTGAAGAGCGCCGACGACCTCGCCGTGCTGCGCGGGCTGCTCGAGCGGGCCGACGTGCTCATCGAGAACTTCCGGCCCGGGACGATGGAGCGGCTCGGACTCGGTCCCGCCGACCTCGAGCCGGTCAACCCGCGGCTCATCACCCTCTCCATCTCCGGCTTCGGGCACGACGGACCCGAGGGCGACCGCGCGGGCTACGACCAGATCGCGCAGGGGGAGGCGGGCCTCATGTCGCTCACCGGCTCCGGTCCCGACGACCTGCAGCGCGTGGGGGTGCCCATCGGCGACCTCCTCGCCGGGATGTACGGCGCCTACGGAATCCTCGCCGCCCTCCACGAGCGCGAGCGCACCGGGCGCGGCCAGGTCGTGCGCACGTCGCTGCTCGCCGCGATCGTCGGCGTGCACGCTTTCGAGGGCACGCGCTGGACGGTCGCCGGGAAGGTCGGGAAGGCGCAGGGCAACCACCATCCGTCGATCGCCCCGTACGGACTGTTCCGCACGGGCGACGGGGCCGTGCAGATCGCGGTCGGGTCGCCCGGACTGTGGCAGCGGCTGTGCGAGCTGCTCGGCCTCGACCCGGAGGATGCGCGCTTCGCGACCAACGGCGACCGGGTCGAGCACCGCGCGGAGCTCATCGAGGTGATCGAGGCCGCCTTCGCGGCGTGGTCCTCCGCCGGCCTTCTCGCCGCCCTCGCCGACGCCGGCGTTCCCGCCGGCAAGGTGCGCACGATCGACGAGGTCTACGAGTGGGAGCAGACCCGCTCGCAGGGCCTCGTGATCGACGTCGACCATCCGACGCTCGGGCGGATCGAGCTGCCGGGCCCGCCCCTGCGGTTCTTCGAGCCCACGGGCCGCGAGACGACGCGTCGCGATCACCGGCCGCCCCCGCTGCTCGGCGAGCACACCGCGGCGGCCCGGGACCGGGTGACGTCGGGACGATGACGCGGCGGCTCTCGGCGTTCGAGCTGATCGGGCTCACTCTCGACCCGGACAGCTTCACGCGGTGGGACTCGACCCCGCAGCAGCCCGACCTCGGGCCGGAGTACGCGGCGGAGCTACGCGCCGCCGAAGAACGCGCGGGCGTGGACGAGTCGGTGGTCACAGGCCGCGGACTCCTCGACGGCGAGCCGGTGGCGGTCGTCGTCGGGGAGTTCGCCTTCCTCGGGGGATCGATCGGCGTGGCGGCGGCGCGGCGCATCGTCGACGCGGTCGAGCGCGCGACGCGCGAAGGCCTCCCGATCCTCGCCGCCCCGATCTCCGGCGGCACCCGGATGCAGGAAGGCGTCGTCGCGTTCCTGCAGATGGCGGCGATCACGCAGGCCATCACGGCGCACAAGGCGGCCGGACTCGCGTACCTCGTCTATCTGAGGCATCCCACGACGGGCGGCGTCTTCGCGTCGTGGGGCTCGCTCGGGCACATCACGGTCGCCGAGCCCGACGCCCTGGTCGGATTCCTCGGGCCGAAGGTGTACCGGGCGCTGCACGGCGAGGACTTCCCTCCGGGCGTGCAGACGGGGGAGAACCTGTTCGCGCACGGCATCGTCGACGCGGTGCTGCCGCCCCGGCAGTTGCGCACCGTGGCGTCCCGCGTGATCGCGGTCGCGGAGGCGCGTGCCGGCCGCATCCCGCCAGAGCCGGAACCGGCGCCCCCGGGCGATCGGCCGGCGTGGGATTCCGTCCTCATCTCGCGGCGATCGGGCCGGCCGGGCGTCCGCACGCTCCTGCGGCACGCCGCCGAAGACGTCACCTGGCTGAGCGGCACCGGACACGGTGCGGCGGGTCTCGCCTCCCGCATCGCCCTCGCCCGCATCGGCGGCCGCGGCGTGGTCGTCGCCGCCCTCGACCGTCACGCCCAGCTGCACGACGAACCCCTCGGTCCCGACGCGCTGCGCCAGGCGCGACGAGGGATGGCCCTCGCGGCGGAGCTGCGCATCCCGCTCGTCACCGTCGTCGACACCCCGGGGGCGGCGCTGTCGCGGGAGGCCGAGGAGGGCGGACTCGGCGGCGAGATCGCGCGCTGCCTCGCCGACCTGCTGTCGCTGCCCGTGCCGACCGTCGCGGTGCTCATGGGGCAGGGCACGGGAGGCGCCGCACTCGCGCTGTCCCCAGCGGATCGCGTCGTCGCCGCCGAGCACGCCTGGCTCGGTCCCCTTCCCCCGGAGGGTGCGAGCGTCATCCGCTTCGGCGACGTCGACCACGCGTCCGAGCTCGCGGCGCGGCAGGGGGTGCGCTCGGCCGACCTGCTCGCCGCCCGGATCGTCGACGAGGTCGTGGCCGAGCGCCCGGATGCCGCCGACGAGCCCGAGGCGTTCTGCCGTCGTCTCGGAGGCGCGATCGAGCGGCAACTCGACGCGCTCGCCCCGCTCGACGCGGGACGCCGTCTGGCGGAACGCCGGGTGCGCTACGGCGTGCGCTGACCCGCGGCCGGGGTCAGACGTCGAGCGTCTCGCCCGGCTCCAGCTCTGTGTAGGTGCCGCCGCCCTGCTCGGTCGCCCACTGCAGGCGCGTCGAGCTGATGCGCTTGCCGGCGACGGAGAGGGTCATGTCGTGGATGTAGAAGGCGCGCTTCGGCTTCACGGCGAGCACGAAGTCCATCGCGTCGCCGATCTTGAGCCACGGGGCGCCGATCGGGGCGGCGAGGGTGCCGACGGGCACGCCGGGCTCGGCGTACGAGTCGCCCGCGTAGTAGAGCTCGTCGTTGACCAGGACGCCGACGTTGTCGATCACCGGGATGGACGAGTGGATGACGGCGTGACGCCCGCCGAAGAACTCCAGCTTGAAGGGACCGACCTCGACGGTGTCGCCGGGGGCGACGACCTCGACGTCGAAGTCGGCATCCTCGTCGGCCTCGACGGCGTTGGCGACGCCCTGGGGCCCGAGGATGCGCACGTCGGGGTTGCGCTCGACGATGCGGCGCACCTGCTCGGGGGTCCAGTGGTCGGCGTGCTCGTGCGTGATGACGATGCCCGCGACGCCGGTGAAGTCGGGCGGCGTGAGGAACGAGCCCGGATCGATCACGAGGTTGTCGTCGCCGATCGACAGCAGGAGGCAGGAGTGTTCGTACTTCGTGATGCGCACGGTGCGAGACTACCCCGATCGGCGGTGACAGATACCCCCGGGGGGTATAGGGTTGACGCCGTGATCGACGACATCAAGAAGAGGGCGCTGCACCGCGCGCGCATCCTCGAAGGACAGCTGCGCGGGGTCACGAAGATGATCGAAGACGAGGAGTACTGCGTCGACGTCATCACCCAGACCCTCGCCATCCAGAAGTCGCTCCGCAGTCTCAACAAGCTGCTGGTCGAGAACCACCTGCGCACGCACGTCGCGCACATGTTCGCCGAGGGCGGGTCGCAGAAGGATGCCGCCGTCGCCGAACTCCTCACCGTCTACGAACTCGAGAACCGATCCTGATGTCACACCACGAGCACGCCCACACCGACCACGCGACGCACGAGCACCACGACGACACCGCGCACGAGCACCCCGACCACTCCACGCACGAGCACCAGCACCACGACCACTCCGCCCACGGCTCGGGCGGTCACGACCACTCCGCCCACGGCGCGGGCGGCCACGACCACTCCCACCACCACGCGAACTTCCGCGCGCTGTTCTGGATCTGCCTCGCACTGACCGTCCCGGCGCTCGTCTTCTCGCCGGGCCTGCAGGAGATCCTCGGCCTTCCCGGTCCGCGATTCCCGGGCAGCGAGTGGATCTCGGCCGCCTTCGGCGTCGCCGTGTTCGTGATCGGCGGCCGCGTGTTCCTGACCGGCGCGGTCGGCGAGCTGCGCGCCCGCACGCCCGGGATGATGACCCTCATCTCGCTCGCGCTCGTCGTCGCGTTCGCCTACTCCGTCGCCGTCGTGTTCGGGTTCCCCGGCATGGACTTCTGGTGGGAGCTCAGCGCCCTCGTCACGATCATGCTGCTCGGTCACTGGATCGAGATGCGCGCCATCTCGGGCGCCCGCGACGCGCTCGGCGAACTCGCGAAGCTTCTGCCCGACGAGGCGGAGATGCTGCACGGCGACCACGTGACGACCGTGCCGCTGGCGAAGCTCGGCGTGGGCGACCTCGTGCTCGTCCGACCCGGGGCCCGCGTTCCCGTCGACGGCGAGGTCGTCGACGGCGAGTCGGAACTCGACGAGTCGCTGCTCACCGGCGAGAGCGCGCCGGTGGCGGCATCCGTCGGCTCCAGCGTGGTGGCGGGCAGCGTCAACGGCGCCGGATCGCTCACCGTGAAGGTGGCGCGCCTCGGCGACGACACCGCGCTCGCCGGCATCTCCCGCCTCGTCGCGGAGGCGCAGGCGAGCCGTTCGGGAGCGCAGCTGCTCGCCGACCGCGCCGCCGCGCTGCTCTTCTACGTCGCGCTCGGCGCCGCCGCGCTCACCCTCGTCGCCTGGCTGTTCCTCGCGCCCGGCGACCCCGCATTCGTCGTCGAGCGCGTCGTCACCGTGCTCGTCATCGCCTGCCCGCACGCGCTCGGCCTCGCCATCCCGCTCGTCGCCTCGATCTCGACCGCCCTCGGGGCGCGCCGCGGCATCCTCGTGCGCGACCGCGCCGCCCTCGAGGAGGCGAAGGACGTGGATGTCGTGCTCTTCGACAAGACCGGCACGCTCACCGAGGGCCGCCAGGGCCTCGCGGGCGTCACGGTCGCGGACGGCGTCGACGAGGCGGAGGCGCTCGCCCTCGCCGCCGCGGTCGAGGCCAAGTCCGAGCACCCCATCGCCCGGGCGATCGTCGCCGCGGCGAAGGAGCGGAAGGTCAAGATCCCGCGCGCGTCGAAGTTCTCCGCGCTCGCCGGGCGCGGCGCCCAGGCGATCGTCGCCGGCCGCGAACTGCGGGTGGGCAGCTCGCGCGTGGCGAGCGAGTCGGGCATCCACCTGGATCCCGCCCTCGTCGTCGCGGCGCGTGAGGCGCAGGCGGCCGGGTCCACGGTCGTGCACCTGCTCGAGGGCGACCGCGCGCTCGCGACGTTCGCGCTCGCCGACGTCATCCGGCCCGAGTCGGTCGAGGCGGTCGCGGCGCTCAAGAAGCGCGGCGTCCGCGTCGCGATGCTCACCGGCGACTCCTACCCGGTGGCCCGGTTCGTCGCCGAGAAGCTCGGTATCGACGAGGTGTTCGCCGAGGTGCTGCCCGCGCAGAAGTCGGCGACCGTCGAGCAACTGCAGTCCGGCGGCGCGCACCGCGTCGCGATGGTCGGCGACGGCGTCAACGACGCCCCCGCGCTCGCCCGCGCCGACGTCGGCATCGCCATCGGCGCCGGCACGGACGTCGCGATCGAGTCGGCCGGCGTCGTGCTCGCCTCGAGCGACCCGCGCGGCGTCGTCGACATCCTCACCCTCAGCCGCGCCGGGTACCGCAAGATGCTGCAGAACCTCGCCTGGGCGACCGGGTACAACGTCGTCGGACTGCCGCTCGCGGCGGGCGTGCTCGCCGGAGCCGGGTTCCTCATGCCGCCGGCGGTCGGCGCCCTCGTCATGTCGGTCTCGACGATCGTCGTCGCGCTGAACGCCCAGCTGCTGCGCCGGCTGCGGTTCCCCCGCTGAGCATCCCGCGACCCGCGAAACCTGGAACACTAGGCCCATGCCCGCGACGCCGCGCCCGAAGAAGCTCGTGGTCGCCATCAACCCGTCGGCCAAGTTCGGCTCGACCCGCGACGTCGGTCCCGCGGTCGTGCAGACGCTGCGGGCGATGGGCCACGAGGTGACCTCCCTCACCGAGCCCGACTTCGAGCAGCTCCTCGACTCCGCCCGTGCCGCGCTGAAGAAGAAGCCCGACGCGCTCATCGTCATCGGCGGAGACGGGATGGTGAACCTCGGCACCAACCTCGTGGCGGGCACGAAGGTGCCGCTCGGCATCATCCCGTCGGGGACCGGCAACGACATGGCGCGCGCCCTCGGCATCCCGCACGACGACACCGAGGCGGCCGTGCGCGTGCTCGACGCCGCCCTCGCCGCCGGACCGCGCACGATCGACGCGGGACTCATCCGCTGGACCGACGCCGAGACGGGCGCGGCGGATCAGCGCTGGTTCGCGTGCGCCCTCTCCGCCGGCTTCGACGCGATCGTCAACGAGCGCGCCAACCACATGCGTCACCCGAAGGGTCCGAGCCGCTACATCCTCGCCCTGCTCGCCGAGCTCGCGAAGCTGAAGCCGATCCACTACCGGGTCGTCGCCGACGGCGAGGTCGTCGAGCAGAAGGCGGTGCTCGTCGCGCTCGGCAACGCCACCTCGTTCGGCGGCGGCATGAAGGTCACCCCCGAGGCGCAACTCGACGACGGGCTCTTCGACGTGCTGCTCGTCGAACCGCTGTCGCGCATCGCGTTCCTGCGGATCTTCCCGCGCGTCTACGAGGGCACGCACATCACCGACCCCCGGGTGCGCATCACGCGCGCGAAGAAGGTGCGCATCGAAGCGGACGGCATCGTCGCCTACGGGGACGGGGAGCGGATCGCGCCGCTGCCGCTCGAGGCGGAGGTCGTCCCGGGGGCGCTGCGGGTGCTCGCGCCGCGGCCCTGACCGTGTGATTTGACGGCCCGCGCGCCATGTATACTCGAACGGTTGCCGATCGGCCCCATCGTATAGCGGCCTAGTACGCCGCCCTCTCACGGCGGTAACGCGGGTTCGAATCCCGCTGGGGTCACCAACACGAAGAAGCGCCCGGGTTCTCCCGGGCGCTTCTTCGTTTCGTGGGCGGAGTGTCGCTTCGCACCCGCTCGGGTTGGGCCCACGCCGCGAGGGGCCCCGGGCACCGCGGAGCGGTGTTCGGGGGAGCGGTGGGGAGAATCCCGCTGGGGTCACCAACAGAAAGCCCCCGGTCAGCCGGGGGTTTTCTCGTTTCTGCCGAAAGACCCGAACGGCGCTACGCGGCTTTTGGCAACAGATTGGCAACATCTGATTGCATCGCAGCGAGATTGAGCGCCGTGGCAACACCGTCGAGGTCGTCATCGAACAGGTCGGCGTACACGTCGAGGGTCACGGCGGCCGAGGCGTGCCCGAGCATCCTCTGGACGGCCTTGACGTTGGCGCCGGCGCTGACCGCGAGCGAGGTGGCGGTGTGCCGCAGCTCGTGCGGGGTCAGGCCCTTGATCCCGACCGCCTCGGCAGCGGCGTCGAACCAGCCGACCCGGTAGACGTGGTTGCGAAGCCAGGTGCCGGTGCGGATGCCGTAGAACACCGGGGTGTCGCCGGGGCGTCCGGCGATCTGCGCGCGGAGCAGCCCGACGAGGAACGCCGGGAATGGGGATGCTGCGGTGCTCGTAGTCCTTCGGCGGCTCGATGCGCTGATAGCCCTTGTCGGCCACGACGGTCTGCTCGACGGTGAGCCGCGGGTGCTTCGCGTCGAGGTCGAGGTCACGAATGCGCAAGCCCGACAACTCGCCCCAGCGCAGGCCGCAATATGCGAGCACGAGGACGACGAGGCCGTAGCCGTACTCGCGGCCGTCCTTCGTCTCGTCAATGGCCTTGGCGAGCGCGGCGACCTGATCGTGGGACAGGTAACGCTTGCGCGTCTTGGTCGGCTTCGGGAGCTTGAGCCGCTGCGCAGGGTTGGAGGGCAGCCGCCCGTCCTCGACCGCGAACCGCAGCGCGCCCGAGAGCACGTTCACGATCTTCCGCACCGTGGCGGGGGCGCCGGGGAGCGCCGAGGCCCACTCCTGCACGCGCAGTCGCGTGAGGTCGCCGATCGGGGTCTTCCCCAGCTTGGGGACGATGTGCTTGTCGATGATGTTCTCGACCCGGCTGCGGGTCGTCGCCCGGAGGTCGCCGCGGGCGGCGAGCCAGGTGGTGAGCCATTCGGCCAAGGTCACCCGTGCTCGCGAGGGGTCGAGGTAGCGGCCCTGGGCGATGTCGACCTCCGTGGTCGCCAGGAACAGCTCGGCCGCTTTCTTGGTGGTGAAGCCGCGCTTCTGCGTCTGCTTCTTGTCGGGGCGCCGGTAGAGCGCGCGGTAGCGGCGGCCCTTGGCCGTCTCGTATGCCTCGATGCTCCCCATGACGGCCGCCTACTGCTCAAGCCCCGCGAGGCGCTGCACGTCGATGCGGCGGTAGACGCGCTTGTGCCGGGTGAGCCGAATCGGCTCCACCGGGGCCTGGCCTGCCAGGGCGAGGGTGCGCAGCGTCGTGCGGTGGATGCCGAGCAGCGCCGCCGTCTCCTCCTCGGAGTAGAACAGGCGCTCGGGCTCCCGAGCGTCGAGGGGTGATGCGCTCTGACCCATCACCGCCTCCTTCGTATCTACAATCACAGGGATTGCCCAGCAGCTCGGCGCGACGCCCGCCTCGCTGAGGCAGGGGCTCCAGACTGATCCGCTCGCAAGCGAGTTCGAGGCGATCGACTGACCTTCGAAGGCTGCCCGGCGATGTCTGCGCTCATCACTACGCTGGAACGGTGATCGCGCGACCGGCCGGGGAGCGTGCTGGCTGAGCGGGTAGGAAGACGATGCGGGTAGCGGGGATGCCAAAGGCGGCGGCACTGTGACGCGCATCTTCGACAACATCAACGACAAGCTGAGCGACCATCTCCAGGCGACGCTCAAGACCTTCGAGCGGCTCGACGTCGCGGTAGGTTACTTCAGCCTGCGGGGGTGGAAGGTCTTCGACGAGATCGTCAAGACGAAGGCGCTCCCACATGACCAGACCAAGTCGACCGTCCGCATCCTGCTCGGCATGATGTCGGGCGGTCCTCAGGAGGAAGTGCTCGACGAGCTCCAGGCGGAGGTTGAGGGGCGGGAGGTGCAGGACGCGGATCGCGAGATCGCGACCTCGCGGATGCACGAGCTGCTCGACCACCTCCGCACGCAGCTCATGCGCGGGGTGCCGACGCAGACCGACCGCGAGACGCTCGGCTCATTGCGAGAGCTGATCAAGGAGGGCCGTGTCGAGTTCAAGGTCTTTACGCGCCGCCCTCTTCACGGCAAGGCGTATATCTTCCACCGCGACGACGTCGCGAACCCGATCGCGGCCTACGTCGGCTCGTCTAACCTCACGCCCTCGGGACTCGCGAGCAACCTTGAGCTGAACGTCGACGTGCTCGACTCCTCTGGCGGTGGCAAGGACCTGGCGAAGTGGTTCGAAGACCGTTGGAACGATCCGTTCAGCATCCTGATCGGCGCGCAACTCCTTGACCTGATCGACCAGTCGTGGGCGGCAGTGGAGCCTCGCTCACCCTACGAGGTGTTCCTCAAGGTCTGCTACGACCTGAGCCGGGACGTGCGCGAGGGACTCGACGAATACTCGGTGCCGAACGAGGTGAAGGCCGAGCTCCTGGGGTATCAGTCCACCGCGGTCCGCACCCTCGCCAGGCGCATCATGTCGCGCGGCGGCACGATGCTCGGCGACGTCGTCGGTCTCGGCAAGACGATCACCGCTGTCGCCGTCGCGCTCATGCTTCGAGAGGAGCACGGCTACCTGCCGCTCGTCGTCTGCCCGAAGAACCTGGTCACCATGTGGGAGGGTTACTTCGACAGCTACGGCATCCCCGGGCAGGTGGTCAGCTACAGCGTCGCTCACACGGTGCTCCCAACGATCAGCCGCTACCGCTTCGTCATCGTGGACGAGTCGCACACGCTCCGCAACGACGAGCGCCGCGACTACAAGGCAGTTCAGGAGTATCTGGAGCGAGCCCATGCCAAGGCGTTGCTCTTGACGGCGACGCCGTACAACCGCCGCTTCGAGGATGTGGCGAACCAGCTCGGCTTGTTCATCCAGCCAGATGACGACCTCGGCATCGCACCAATCAACGCCCTCGCGGCCGACCCGAAGCTCATCGACAAGGTCGATGGCAAGATCACCACGCTGCAGGCGTTCCGGAAGTCCGAGGACGCAGATGACTGGAAGCGCCTAATGAGCGAGCACCTCATCCGCCGTACCCGGACGTTCATCAAGAACAACTATTCGGAGACCGACGAGGACGGCCAGAAGTACCTCACCTTCGCGAACGGCCAGCGCTTCCGCTTCCCCGAGCGGACCGCTGTGCCAGTAGACCACCCCTTCGCTGCCGACGACCCCGCGGCGCTCATGGTCGACGACATCACCCTCGACACACTGTTCGCCCTGATCCTGCCGCGCTACTCCCTCGCCGACTACGTCGACCGGACCAAGGAGAGGAGTTGGTCGACGAAGGAGAAGGAGGTCGTGGCGAACTTCGATCGCGCGCGCTCCAATGCGGCGGCGTTTGTCAGGACGACCCTGCTCAAGCGGCTGTCCTCGGGAGGCCACGCCTTCACGTTGTCGCTGCGCCGCCATGCAGCCCGCAACGAGATGTTCCTCTACGCGATCGACAACGGCCTTGCCGTGCCGACAGGGACCATCCAGGAAGCGGACCTGCTCGATGACGACGACCTGATCGAGCATGAGGTCGACGACAGCGAGCGACTCAATGACGCGGCCTCCCAGCGGTATGAAGCGCTCGCGAACGACGCCCCGGACTACGTCACCTGGGTCCGACCAGACCTCTTCACACCTGGGCTCCGGCAGGCGCTCGCCGCCGATACCGACGCGATCCGAGCCCTGCTTGACCTCTACGGCGAGTGGGAAGCCTCCCGAGACTCCAAGCTGGCGGAGCTTATCAAGCTGCTCGAAGAGACGCATCCCGCGGATAAGGTGCTCGTCTTCACCGAGTACAAGGACACCGCCAACTACCTCGCCGGGGCACTCCGCGCGCACGGGATCGCGAAGGTGGATGCCGCGACCGGCGATGACGAGGATCCGACCCAGCTCGCCATTCGCTTCTCCCCGAAATCGAATCGCTCGCTCATCCCCGAAGGGCAGATCGTGGATGAACTGCGAGTGCTCATTTCGACGGACGTGCTCAGCGAGGGACAGAACCTCCAGGACGCACACATCGTCGTCAACTACGACCTCCCGTGGGCCATTGTCCGCCTGGTGCAGCGCGCCGGCCGCGTCGACCGCGTCGGGCAGACCGCGCCTGAGGTGCTCCTGTACTCGATCTTCCACGGCACGCTGAATGGTGTGCTGTCACTGCGTCGGCGGATCGCTGAACGGCTGGAGCAGAATGCCAAGGCGTTCGGTTCGGACGAGCGCTTCTTCGGCACGGACGGCGAAGTGCAGGTCATCAAGGACCTCTACGAGGGTCGACTCGATGAGCCGGTCGAGGAGGACGACATCGACGCCGCCAGCCTCGCCTACCTGTACTGGCAGAACGCGCAGAAGCAGACGCCCGAGATCGCTGCGAAGGTCGAGTATCTGCCCGATCTTCTCGACGCCACGCGGGCGAAGCGGATCACCGACGACGATGAAGGCGTCGCCGCCTACGTCCGGACCGAGGCTGGCATTGACGGCTTCGGATGGATCGGTCTGGATGGAACGACGCGACTGCTCACGGGTGGCGAGACGCTCCGCATCTTCCAGAGCACCCCTGAGGAGCCTGCGCTGGAGCGGCTTCACCGTCATGACGATCTCGTGGCGGAACTCGTCCGCAGCGACCTCGCGACGCCCACCGCCATTGCCGGGCGTCTTCGCGGCGTGCGGAAGACGGTCTGGAATCGTCTGGGCGCCGGACTCCTGGACTACGGTCAGGATGCCACTGCGGCGCTCGATCTGCTCTACCAGCACCCGCTCACGAACGAGGCCGATCGCCGACTGCGAAACGCGATCCGAAACGGCGCCACAGATGAGGAGCTCGCCGGTCGGCTCGCGAGCCTGTACCGCGACGAGCGTCTCGTGATCGAGCAGCGCGGAAACGATGCTATCCGGATCGTCAGCACGATGGGAGTGAAGTAGTGCCGGTGTCCCCACTCCTCGCGCTCGTCGAGCAGCGGAAGTTCCGCGAGCTCTTCCGGGACCACCTGCTCTGGTCCAACCCCGACCAACCACCGCTCAAGGTGGAAGTCGAGGGGGCTAGCTACAGCCTGGAGCAGGTCGCCGGATTCAAGGGCCTGCGGGTGTGGCACTGCGCTCAGGTGCCCCCGAAGCGCGTGCAGCGGCTCATCGACCAAGAGGTCGGCACCCGCAGTAGCAGCGAGCGGCTCCTGATCTTCGCGGACGATCGGGCGCAGGCGTGGCGCTGGCCGCGGCGGGCGCAGCTCGGCGGCGCCAATGCCAAGCTCGTGCTCCACGAGTACAAGGCCGGCTCCGACGACCAGCGCCTCGTCCGCCAGCTCGAAGCGATCAAGATCGGCTTCAGCGAGGACCTCAAGCTCCCCGACCTCCTTGCCCGGATGCGCGAGGCGTTCGACCACGAGGCAGAGACCGCGTCGGCTCAGGCCGCGCGGCTAATGGGCACGCTCTACACCGAGCTGGAGTCGGCGAAGTGGGACGAGCGGAACGCGACGCTGCTACTGGCTCGCCTGCTGTTCCTCTTCTTCGCTGACGACTCCGCGATGTGGCAGAAGGGACAGGCGAACTGGAGCGGGCCGGAGCACCCGTTCCACGACTACCTCGCCAACCACACGACCGGCGGCACGCTGTCCGCCGACCTTGAGGCCCTCTTCGAAGCGCTGGCGACCGAAGAGGCGAAACGCCGGGCTGACCTCGACTCTGCTGCGGCTGCGTTCCGCTACGTGAACGGCGGTCTGTTCGACGAGCCGCTCCAGATGGGCTCGCTCTCGGCAGCGTTCCGCGCAGAACTGATCGCGGCGGGCGAGTTCGATTGGTCGATCATTTCCCCAGCGATCTTCGGCTCGATGTTCCAAACGGTGAAAGACCGGAAAGCACGACGCGCTGGCGGCGAGCACTACACGACCGAAGAGAGCATCCTCAAGACCATTGAGCCGCTCTTCCTCACCGAGTTCCGAGACCGACTGGAAGCCGCACGAGGAGACAAGGGGCAGCTCACCAAACTGCACAACGACCTTGGCCGTGTTCGCGTACTCGATCCGGCGTGCGGCTGTGGGAATTTCCTCATCATCGCTTACCGGGAGCTGCGCGCGATCGAACTCGACCTGCTCGTCGCACAGCGGGAGCTGGAAGAAGCTGAGAGGGGGAAGGGCGCCTTCCAGCTGAGCTTCGACGTCAGTGGATTCATCAAGGTCACCGTGGATCACTTCTTCGGCATCGAGATCGAGGAGTGGCCGGCACGCATCGCCGAGACCGCCATGCTCCTCGTCGACCACCTAGCGAATCAGCGCATGGAGCAGGACTTCGGCATGGCACCCGACCGCCTCCCGATCCGGATCACGCCGACGATCGTCCACGCGAACGCCCTCCGGCACGACTGGTCGAGCGTCGTGCCGCCGAGCGAGGACGTCATCATCATCGGTAACCCGCCGTTCATCGGCCAGTACACGAAGACCGCCGAACAGACGGCCGACGCGAAGCGCATCTGGGGTGCCCGCTACAACGGCTACCTCGACTATGTCACCTCCTGGTATGCCCTTGCGCTGAAGTACTACGGCAAGCAGGCCGGTAGGTGGGCATTCGTATCTACCAACTCGATCGCGCAGGGTGAGGCGGCGGAGTTCCTCTTCCGCCCGATCTTCGACGCCGAGTGGCGGATCCGGTTCGCGCATCGGTCCTTTCAGTGGTCGACAGAGGCGCCGGATGGCGCCGCCGTCCACGTCTCAATCATCGGCTTCGACAAGCGCTCGGACCCGAAGGCTGTCTTGTGGACATACCCAGAGGGGGGCAAGGGGGAGGGCACGCCGCAGATAACACCGAACATCAACGCATACCTGCTACCCGCCCCGAGGATCTTCGTGTCCAGTGTGACGTCGCCGCTGAGCCTGGCCCTTCCGAAGGTCGTTTACGGGAGCAAGCCGACGGACGACGGCAACCTTGCGCTCAAGACTTCGGACATTGACGGGCTCACCGCAGCACGTGCCGATCCGATCGCCTCCCAGTACCTTCGGCCATTTGCGAATGCCGAGGAGCTCCTCAACGACAAGGAGCGCTGGTGTCTATGGCTGGAAGGGGTCGACCAGGCGACGATCTCACAGAGCCCCGTGCTGAGCGAGCGTGTGGAGGCGGTGCGAGCGTTCCGCCTCAAGAGCACTAAGGCCGCGACACGCGCGAAGGCGGCGACCCCACACCTCTTTGATGAGCGTCGCCAGCCGACGACCGAGTATCTCGGCATCCCGCGTCACGTCGGCGAGACGCGCGAGTACTTCACCGCGAAGCGGCTCCCTCCCGAGGTCATCTGCGGCGACGCGAATTCCATGGTCGAAGACCCTGACGGCTTCGCGCTCGGCATTCTCTCGTCCACCATGTTCATCCTGTGGATGCGTGGGGTCGGCGGGCGACTGGAGTCGAGGCTTCGGTTCTCGAACACGTTCGTGTACAACGCGTTCCCGCTGCCAGAGATCAGCGGCCAGCGGCGCGCGGCACTGATTGCGGCCGCTGCTCAGCTCGTCGAAGCGCGGGCGCAGTTCCCCGGCAAGTCACTCGTCGATCTTTATGAGCCGGGCCACATCCCCGAGCCGGTGCTTGCGGCACACGCGGCCATCGACAAGGTTGTTGACGCCGCCTTCGGCGTCAAGGAGGGCGCCTCCGTCGAGGACCGCCAGCGCCTCATGCTCCGCCGCTACGCCGCCCTCACCAAGCAGGAGTCCGACGTTGCCCTCTTCGACCTTGGAGCCGGTGAGGAAGTGGGATGAGTCGCCTCTCGATCACCGACAAGACGTTCCTTGAGGCCGTTCTGAGCATGGGCGGCGGGTACGTCCTGGACTTCACCAACTCGTCAATCGGGCAGTTCTTCGACGACCTTGGGCTCAACATCTTCGACGACCAGTACGCGGAGTACGGCACCTCCAAGGCTCAGCGCCTTCGGGGCTTCTGGAAGGTGGGGAGCGATGAGGACGTCGCACGCAGCCTTGCCGCGCTCGTCGAATACATCGCTGCGAAGAGGCTCACCGGGAGTTTCCCCGACATGACGGATGAGCAGGTGGCGAAGGTCCGTGAGATTGCTGCGTCCCTGGGGGGAGCTACAGCAGCTCCGGTTGCCAGCTCGCACGGCTCGATCTCCACCGAGGCCACGGTCACGGCTAACCGCATCTCCATCGAGATTCACGAAGACATCTACGACCACATCAAGCGTTATCTCGACACTGGCGACTACTTCCACGCCGTCGAGGAGTCCTACAAGGTCGTCCGTGAGGCGCTTCGCGAACTGACCGGGGAGGAAGCAGCGCACAAGGTCTTCAACGAGAGCGCCCAGAACCAGCGGCATTACGCCGCCTTGTTCGGCAAGGCGACACCGACGACGCAAGCAGAAGGTGACTTCTTCCGCGGCGTCGGATACCTCCACCTCGGCATCCAGTTCCTCCGCAACGAGAAGGCGCACTCGCTGGCGACGTTCGTGGAGCCGAACCTTGCAATCCACTACATCTCGCTCGCCAGCCTCGCCTACGACCTGATCACGCGAAGCGTGAATCCCGCGATCGCCGCTGAGGTCGAGCAACTCATCGGCACGGCCCGCGGGTCGTACTCGGCCACGGCCTTCTACCGGGTCTTCGCCAACGGCAAATGGATGGAGAGGCTGACCCTACCCCCAGCCCTGGCGTCTCGCTCGACCAGAAGGGCCCTGAAGCAGAAGTGGATCGACGAAGCCGACCTGTCTCATAGCTGGAACACAAGCGAAGCCGTGTTCATGCGGCTCCAGACCGTCGCGAGCGAGGTGACGGGCGAGGACATCGACCGGCTGCTCGACCTCCCGACCAAGGACTCCTACGGCAACGACCAGCTCGCAGGGCTCGAACCCTTCCTGGACTTCATGGTCGAGCGCCACCCAGAGGTGCTGTCGGACCGGGCCAAGGAGCGGCTGGCGGAGCTCAAGGAGTAGTGACGACGTGTGATGTATCAGGACTTCGGTGACACTTCTTCCTCTCTTAGCGCGGTAGTTCTCATTTGCTAATCCATGTCCTACCGGCTCTGCGGAGACGTGCATTTGGACGCATTCCGTTAGGCCGACATGAGCCACGCGGCCCAGAGACACGGGCCGGAACGCACTTCGCGGAACCTGCGCGCGGGAGGGGCTGATCGAGTTCAGTTCCCACGCTGCCGCCCACGCTGCCGCCGACAAGCACGACGAACTCTCCCTGCCGTTCAGCGTCCGAAGCTCGGCGGGTCGTGGTGGGGTGGCTCTTGGGACGGGGAGTGAAAGGTCGGCGGCTGTCGCCGGGTGAGGCGGTCGCGGACCAGGCCGATGATTCCCTGGGTCGGCTCGGGTGCGGCGACCTTGAGGGCGATGCGGCGGTGGGTCTGCTGTTCCTCCAGCGCCCGCACGTCTGCGCTCGGCTCATCCCTCGCCAGCTCAATCATCCGGGCGGCGTCGTCCTGTAGCCGCCGGTAGGCCGGCGCGGTACTCGGGCCGAGGTAGCCGCGCCGGGCGTGGGCGGCGGCGAACACTGCGCCGTAGTCTGTGAGCCAGCCGACCGCCTCGGCTGGGGTGAGCTGTCGGGTCAGCTCGGCGCGCAGCACGTCGGCCGCGCTCGGCTCGTGCTCCCACGCGTCGGCCGGGGTGCGGTGGTTTTCGTAGAGGCGGCGGTCGCGAGTGTAGACCTGGATGCGGGCGACGACGGGCAGAGCCTCCAGCGCGGCGACGGTGCGCGCGTGGGGCGCGCTCTCGAGGGGCATGCGGGTGGGGACGGCGGTGCGGAGGCGGGTCACCCTGCGAGGGTAAACGACGGATCGTAGTTAAACACCGGCCGCAGGGTGTCGTGGCAGAACCCGGCCAGAGCCGAGCCGCGTGGCTCGTCGAGGTCAGGGGCGCCGGGCGTTCGTCGCCTCGACGACGGCGGCGGTGTCGGTCGCGTCGAGTGCCGCGGTGACGATGCCGGAGGCGTAGCCGAGGTCGGCGGTGAGAGGCACGACGTAGGGTTTCACGTCGACCGTCACCACGAACCGGCCCTCGCCGCCCGGCAGGGTCGTCGGCGCGGCGGCGACCTCGCCGAGTTCGTCCCACGTCATCGTCAGCAGGTGCTGAGGGTCGGCGTGCGTCGTCCAGACGCCGATCCCCTCGTCGCTCACCGTCGTCGCGTACCAGCGGTCGTCGATCTGCACGTCGAGGTCGCTCGCCGCGAGGTATTGCGACAGGTCGGAGACGACGGGCGGGAGGCGCCGCGAGAGCACGACGACGGCGCCCGGGAAGCGCTCGCGTAGCACGCGCAGGGCGCGGGCGCGACGGCCCGCGATGAGCGCGAGGCCGCCGAGGACCGCGACGAGGGTCGCGATCCCGGCGCCGAAGGCGATGAGCCCGCCGTCGCGCGGGCCGCCGGTCGCCGTCATCGCGACGGCACCGGCCGCGATGACCGCCACGCCGCCCGCGACCGCGGCGAACGTGATCAGCCGGGCGCGCGCGAGGAAGCGTCGGGCGATCTGCGGGGAATCGGCTCGGGGCACGCGGGAATGCTCCTGGGACGGGGCCGCGCGGGGTGGCGGCCCTCGCACGCTACTCGGGTGACACGTCACGGTCAAACGGGGTACAGCATCCCGGCCGGCGGGCGTCGGGGGCCGGGGGCAGACTGGGGGCATGTGCGCGAGCTACGGGTTGCAGGTGCAGCCCGCCGACATCCACTACGGCTTCTCGGTCCTCGACGACAAGGCGCAGACGGCGGCCCTCGAGGGGTGGCTCGAGGAGTTCCGCGACGAGCCCGCGAAGCCGACGGGCGTGCATCGCCGCAACCTCAACCCGATCGTGCGCGAGCGGGAGAAGGACGGCGAGCACCGGCGCACCGTCGACCTCGCCTGGTGGAAGCTCTGGGTGCGCGGGGAGCCGGCGAAGTTCCCGGCGATCAACGCGCGCGTCGAGGGCCTGCTCGGGTCCGGCGCGTGGAGCGGCCCCGCGAAGTCGCGCCGCGCGCTCGTGCCCGCGACCGAGTACTACGAGAAGGGGCACCGCTTCCGGCTGCCCGACGGCGGCCTGTTCGGCTTCGCCGGGCTGTGGAACGTCACGAAGACGGCCGGCGACGAGTGGATGGTGTCCTACGCGATCGTCACGCGCCCGGCCGCGCCGCACATCGTCGCCATCCACGACCGGATGCCGCTCATCGTGCCGCGCGACCTCTACGACGAGTGGCTCGACCCGACGCGCCCGGGCGACCAGGATCTGCTCGACGAGACGGTCGCGGCGAGCGAACAGCTCAGCCGCGACCTCGTCGTCACCGAGCTCTAGTCGGCCTTCGGCTTCGTCGTGCGGGGCTTCGCCGCGGCTCGGGCCGGCGCGGGAGTCGCCGCCGGAGCCGTCGCGGCCGGCGCGGGCGCGGGGGCCGGGGCGGCCTTCGCCGCGCGCCCCGCCGTCATCCGCGCGATCTCCGCGTCGATGTCGGCCTCGGTGATCCGGCGGCGCGTGATGCCGTAGGCGTCGAGGCCCGCGAACACCGCCGCGATCCCCATGCCGATCACGGGCCAGACCGGCCAGAAGTAGCTGCCCGGGCCGGTCGAGAAGAACCAGATCGCGATGAGCATGAGGGTGATCACGCCGAAGATCGTGAGCATGACATGGAAGTCGTTGCGAGCCTTGATGTTGGCGCGGGCGGCAGCGCGGATGTCGTTGTCGTGATCGGTCATGGCATCCAACCTAACCGCGCACCGGGTACCCGTTCCATGCCGGAACCGGGATCGGTACGCTCAACTGTCCTGTTCCGCCGCCCGTCTGATCGCCCGCCCGGGAGCGTCCGTGTCCGAGAGCACCGCCAAGCCGAAGCACCCCGTCCGCGACGCCGTCGAAGGCGCCGCGGAGTCGTTCCTGTTCGGCAGCCGGTGGCTGCTCGCCCCGATCTACATCGGCCTCGTCGTCGGGCTCGTCGTCGTCGCGATCAAGTTCTTCCAGTACCTCTACAAGCTGGCGATCACGGCGCTCGAATCCGACTCGCACGACGTCGTGCTCGGCGTGCTCGGGCTGCTCGACCTGGCGCTGCTGGCGAACCTCATCCTCATCGTCATCTTCGCCGGGTACGAGAACTTCGTCTCCAAGATCGGCGTCGCCGAAGGATCCGAAGACCGCCCGCACTGGATGGGCCACGTCGACTTCTCGGGCCTGAAGATCAAGCTCATCGGCTCGCTCGTCGCCATCTCGGTGATCGAACTGCTCCAGGACTTCATGCGCGCCGAAGACAAGGTCGCCGAGGGCGAGCTGTGGCGCGTCATCCTGCACATCACGTTCGTGATCTCGGGCGTGCTGTTCGCCCTCATGGATTGGATCGCCGACAAGCGCAAGCTCGCCTTCGACGCCCACCGCATCGAGATGGAGAAGGCGGGCAAGGGGCACGAGGTCTCCAGCGCGTCGATCTGAGGGAAACCTGCGCGTGCGCGGGGCATCCGTCCGCTAGGGTGAACACCGCGAAGGGGAGTATCCCACCTCATCCGCGGTCGTCAACACGGGCTCCGACGACGTAGCCCCGGCCGCGGACGCCGACGCCGAGAGGCGGCGGCGCGGGAGAGACGTTCGGGACTGCACCATGCCCGAATAACCCCGAAAGGCCCCCTGTGGAGCTCACGATCCCGCTCTGGTTCGAGATCGGCACGTACATCGCCCTCGCGCTCGTCCTGGCGTTCGACATCTATTGGGCGTTCAGCCGGCCGCACATCCCGTCGAACCGCGAGGCGTCGCTGTGGATCGCGTTCTACGTCACCCTCGCGCTGATCTTCGCGGTCGCCCTGTGGGTGTTCGACGGGCCCGAGCACTCGGGGCAGTTCGTCGCCGGATGGCTCACCGAGTACAGCCTCTCGGTCGACAACCTCTTCGTCTTCCTGCTGATCATGGCGCGCTTCTCGGTGCCCAGGAAGTACCAGCAGGAACTGCTCATGGCGGGCATCATCATCGCCCTCGTCCTGCGCGGGATCTTCATCCTGCTCGGCGCCGCGCTCATCGAGAACTTCTCCTGGGTGTTCTACATCTTCGGCGCGTTCCTCATCTGGACGGCGGCGCGTCAGGCGTTCACCGGACACGAAGACGAGGAGGAGACCGAGAACCGGCTCATCCGGGCGCTGCGCCGCCGCATCCCGATCACCGACCGCTTCGAGGGCGCCAAGATGCGCACGACCGTCGACGGCAAGCGCGTCTTCACGCCCGTGCTCATCGTGCTGCTCGCACTCGGCACGACCGACCTCGTCTTCGCGCTCGACTCGATCCCGGCGATCTTCGGCATCACGCACGAGCCGTTCCTCGTCTTCACCGCGAACGTGTTCGCCCTCATGGGCCTGCGGCAGCTCTACTTCCTGCTCGGCGACCTCGTCGACAAGCTCGCCTACCTCAAGTACGGGATCGCGTTCATCCTCGCCTTCATCGGTGTGAAGCTCGTGCTGCACGCCCTGCACGAGAACGAGCTTCCGTTCATCAACGGCGGCCAGGGTGTCGCGTGGGCGCCCGAGATCGACACCTTCGTCTCGCTCGCCGTCATCGTCGTGGCGATGGCGATCGCCGTGATCGCGAGCCTCGTCAAGCTGCGCGTCGACCGCGCCCGCGGCATCGGCGTCGACCGCGAGAAGGCCGTCGAGGAGTTCGGCGCGGAGTGAATCCCGCCCGGCCCGCCCCCGCGCCGGGTGACTAGAGTGCGGGGGTGGCGGCACGGACTCCGGCGAATCCGCCCGAGCTCAGCGGCTACCGCTACCTCGGGCCGATCGGCGCGGGCGGATTCGCCGACGTGTTCCGCTACGAGCAGGAGCTGCCGCGGCGCACCGTCGCCGTGAAGGTGCTGCTCGCGGAACCCGGGCCGGCGGGCATCGCGGCGTTCACGAGCGAGGCGAACCTCATGGCGCGCCTGTCGACGCATCCGTACATCGTCACGGTGTACGACGCGGGCGTCGCGCCCGACGGGCGGCCCTACCTCGTCATGGAGTACTGCTCGCGCCCGACGCTCGCGCAGCGCTACCGGGAGCGGCCGCTCACGGTCGACGAGGCGCTGCGCACCGGGGTGCGACTCGCCGCGGCCGTGGAGACGGCGCACCGGGCGGGCATCCTGCACCGCGACATCAAGCCCGGCAACGTGCTCACCAACGACTACGGGTGGCCGGCGCTCACCGACTTCGGCATCGCGTCGGCGACGGATGCCGAGCCCGCCGGTCACGGGGGAGGCGGCGGCGCCGACACCGAGGGCAGCGGCTCGTTCGGCCTCTCGGTGCCGTGGTCGCCGCCGGAGATGTTCCTCGACGAGCCGCGGCACGACGAGCGCTCCGACGTGTTCTCGCTCGCCGCGACTCTGCACACGGTGCTCGCCGGGCGGTCGCCGTTCGAGGTGCCGGAAGGGCCGAACTCCGCCGCCGACCTCATGGCGCGCATCGAGCGCGGGCAGCCGACCCCGATCGGCCGCGACGACATCCCGCGCTCCCTCGTCGCGGTGCTCGCCCGCGGGATGGCGACGCGCCCCGAGGACCGCTACGCGAGCGCGCTCGAATTCGGCCGCGCCCTGCAGCGCGTGGAACTGGAGCTCGGGTATCCGGCGACGACGCTCGAGGTCGCCGAGGCGACGCCCGCCGTCGCGGCCGGCGGGGGAGGGGATGCCGACGAGACCCGCGTGCGCGCCATCCCCACCATCTCCCCCACCATCTCCCCCGCCCCCGCCCCTGCTTCTCCCGCCTCCCCTCCCACCGAGCCGCGGACTTCCGCCATCCCAGAGCCCGAGTCGCGGCAAAAGGCCGCGACTCGACGGGGGAGGCAGGGGGGACGGGGGCTCTCGGGGGTGCTCGTCGGCGTGGGTTCGGTGCTCGTGGTGGGAATGGTCGCGCTCGTGATCGTGCTCACCGGGGGAGGGCCGGGGCGCGAGGGTGCCCGCCCGACACCCACGCACACGGGCGGGTCGGCGGTCGACCCGGGCGCCATCCTGCCCGCCGTCGACGGCGCCGCGGAGCGCGACGGGACGACCGTCGTCTTCACCTGGGCCAACCCCGCGCCGGGCGACGACGACGTGTATTACTGGGCCCGCACCGAGGCCCCGGATGCCCGCCAGGCGGTGCGCGAGACGACGGTGACGCTGACCGGCGTCGACCTCGCCTCCCGGGTCTGCATCAACGTCGAGGTGGGCCGCGCGGGCCGCACCTCACCGCCCCTCGTCATCTGCGCGAACTGACCCCGCGGGAGCCGCGCGCTGTGCGTCGCCGTGTGACACCGGCGTCGAAGTGCGAAGAAGCTTCATGTTAGGTTCGTACCGCGATCGGGGGACAAGCCGGGGCCGGTCGCACCGCACGCACAGGGAGCGACGGGAGACCGACGGATGGGGTTCGTCCGCTCGTTCGCGCGCCACCGCCGACCGATCGCGTCGGCCGCGGCGATCGCGCTGCTCGCCGGCGTGCCCGTCACCCTCGCCGTGCTCCACGAGGGTTTCCCCGTCAGCGACGTGGAACTCCAGGCCCGGGATGTCTGGGTCACCAACGGAGACGCTCTTCTCGCGGGGCGGCTCAACCGCCAGATCGAGGAGCTCAACGGCGCGGTGAGCGGCGAGACGCCCGCGCTCGACGTGCTCCAGAACGGCTCGGACGTGTTCCTCGTCGACGCCGTCGCCGGGCGCCTCGCCCGGGTCGATCCGGGGTACACGACGCTCGTCGAGCCGACCGCCATCCCGCCCGGCGCGACCGTCGCCCTCGGCGGCCGCACGCTCGCCGTGCTCGCACCCGACGGCGACCTGTGGGCGCTGGACGCGGCGAATCCGCTCGCGTTCGACCCCGAATCCACCCCGGCCGCGGAGCTCGGCCGCGATGCCGTCGTCGCCGTCACCCCCGGCGGTGTCGTGCTCGCGGCGAGCCCCGAGCGTCAGGTCGCGGTGCGCATCGACGCCCCGGGCATCCCGCCGACGGAACGCGCCTTCCCGGTTCCCGCGGACGCGGTGATCGCAGCGGTGGGCGACCGGATGGTGCTGCTCGACACCGCGGCGAACCGGCTCGTGCGCGACGACGGCTCGGCCGTCGACCTCCCGGATGCCGCCTACCGGCTCCAGCAGAGCGGCCCGGCGCGCGACGAGGTCGTGCTCGCGACCGCCGACTCGCTGCTCTTCGTCGGCTCCGGGGTGCGGGTCGTGCCCGCGCAGCTCGGCGGACCGGTCGCCGGTCCCGACGACGTCTCCGCGCCCGTCGTCGTCGACGGCTGCGTGCACGGCGCGTGGGGCGGCGCCCAGCGCTACCTGCTCGCCTGCGACGGGGCCGAGCCGGTCGGGTTCGACATCCCGCAGCGCACCCAGGGGTCGCGACTCGAGTTCCGGGTGAACCGCTCGGTCGTCGCCCTCAACGACCTCGACACCGGCAACGTGTGGCTGCTCGCCGACGAGCTGCGCCTCGTCGCCAACTGGGACGACGTCACGCCGCCGCAGGAGGAGGAGACCGAGGACGGCGACGAGAAGGCGACGACCCAGTCGTTCGAGGACACCCTCGCCGAGCGCACCGAGGTGAACCGCCCGCCGATCGCTCGCGACGACGACTACGGCGTGCGGCCCGGGCGGACCACCATCCTCGCGGTGCTCGACAACGACACCGACCCCGACGGCGACGTGCTCACGATCGCCCGGGTCGGCGACATCCCCGAGTCGGTCGGCGTCCTCGACCTCATCGACGGCGGCCGCGCGCTGCAGTTCACGCCCGCCGCCGGGGCGACGTCGGCATCCTTCCGCTACAGCGTCGACGACGGCCGCGCGGGCGGCGTCGCGGAGGCGAGCGTCTCGGTGCGGGTGGTGCCCGAGTCGGCGAACTCGGCGCCCGAGCCGCGGCGCAACACGCTCGTGAGCGTCGAGTCGGGCGGGTCGATCTCGTACAACGTGCTCGCCGACTTCTGGGATCCCGACGGCGACGACATCTACCTCGAGTCGGCGACCCCCGCGTCGAGCGACATCGTGCGCGTCACGCCGGACGGCACCCTCACCTTCGAGCACCGCTCCGGCGAGCCCGGCGAGAAGGAGATCAGCTACGTCGTCTCCGACGGCGTGCTCTCCGCGACCGGCGTCCTCTCGGTGCGGGTCGAGCCGCGACGCTCCCTCACCCCGATCGGGGTTCCCGACTTCACGACCGCGTTCGTCGGCCAGTCGGTCGCCGTCGAGCCGCTCAAGAACGACATCGCGCCCAACGGCGAGCCGCTCGCGCTCCTCGGGGTCGACGACGTGCCGCCGGACGCGATCGTCGCGCCGAACACCGAGCGCGGCACGGTCACCTTCCAGGCCCCGCGCGAGGGCGCCTATTACTTCATCTACCGGCTGAGCGCGGGACCGGCGTCGAGCATCGGCATCGTCCGCGTCGACGTGCTGCCCGCGCCCGAGGAGATCGTCGAGCCGATCGCGGTGAAGGACACCGCGTTCCTCCGCGCGGGCGAGCCGACCATCGTCGAGGTGCTCGAGAACGACGTGTCGCTCGACGGGGCGGTGCTCGCCGTGCAGTCGGTCGACACCGAGGGGATGGCCGAGGGCGTGAGCGTCGAGGTGCTCGGCAACGCCGTCATCCGCATCACGTCGTCGCAGGCGCTCACCGGCCAGACCCAGTTCCGGTACACGATCTCCGACGGGATCAGCACGGCGACGGCGGGCGTCACGATCGTGCCGGTGCCCCCGATCGTCGACCGGCAGCCGCCGATCGCGAGGGACGACCGCGTGCGCGTGCGGGTCGGGGATGTCGCGAGCGCCGACGTGCTCGCCAACGACGAGCATCCCGACCAGGCGCGGCTCATCCTCCTGGAGGAGCTCGTGGAGACCCGCGACGCGGGCGACGGCCTCGCCTTCGTCGGCGACGGGATGGTGCGCTTCCAGGCGCCCGCGGAGCCCGGCGACTACAGCGTCGTGTACCGCGTCGCCGACCAGTACGGCGAGTCGGCGACGGCGCGCGTGACGTTCGTCGCCGTGCCCGAGGACGACGAGTCGAACCAGCCGCCCGTGCCGCTGCCGCAGACGGCGCGCGTGTTCGCCGGCGGCACCGTGCCGATCGAGCTGCCGCTCGACGGCATCGACCCCGACGGTGACTCGGTCGTCATCGTGGGGCTCGAGCGCACCGGCGTGCTCGGCACCGTCGACGCGATCGGCCCGACGTCGATCGTCTACACCGCCGACCGGTCCAGCGGCGGCACGGACACCCTCGTCTACGTCGTCGAAGACCCCTTCGGGGCGCAGGCGGCCGGCGTGCTGTCGATCGGCGTCATCCCGCCGCCGGACACGACCCAGCCGCCGAACGCCGTCGACGACGCCGTCGAGATGCGACCCGGGCGCACGGCGACCGTCGAGGTGCTGCTCAACGACTCCGACCCGAGCGGCTTCCCGATCTCGCTCGATGCGGAGCTGCGCGAGGTCGACCCGGGCATCACGGCGACGACCGACGGCGGCAAGATCGTCGTCGAGGCGGGCGACGAGGAGGGCACCTTCAGCATCCGCTACGCCATCTCGAACGGGCACGGCGGCTCCGACACCGCGTTCCTCCAGGTGTCGGTGACGCGGGATGCCGCCCCCGTCTTCCCGATCGCGCTCGATCACCACATCCCCGTCGAGGAGGTCGCGGGCGAGGACACCGTCGAGGTCTCGCTCGACGGGCTCATCGGCAACCCGGGCGGCCGCGACGACGAGCTCGAGATCACGCTCGAGGGCGTCAACGCCGGCCGTGGCTCGGTCGACCCCGAGACGCGGACGATCACGGTGCGTCCGGGGGACCGGCGCTCCGCGATCGCCTACCGCGTCACCAACCCCGACGACGGGCTCTCGGCGACGGCGTTCCTCGTCGTGCCGCCCGCCGTCGGCTCCGACTACGCGCCGCCGCCGCGCCTGCGCAGCGACCTCGAGGTGCAGGTCGTGCCGATGAACGGCGAGCGGGAGTGGGATCTCGCCGACATCCTCGAGGTGCCGTCGGGGCGGCCCGCGATCCTCGTCGACCCGGCATCGGTGACGGCGACGCACGCCGACGGCACCGAGCTCGCCGTCGACGCCGACACCCTGCGCTTCGGCGCCGCGCGCGACTACCGCGGCACGGCCGCGATCACCTTCCGGGTGACCGACGGCGCCTCCGCCGACGACCCCTCGGGCCGGCAGGCGCTGCTCACGATGCCGATCATCGTCGGCGACCCGGACTTCGCCGACGTGCCCCCGACGTTCGCCGACCAGGTCGTCACGATCGAGCCGGGCGAGGCCGCGACGACCGTCGACCTGCGCGCCGCGACCTCCCACCCGAACCCGAAGGTCTCCGGCGACTTCCGCTACGAGGGGATGTCGGGGCAGACCGCCGACATCCGGGCGGCCCTGAGCGGCGGGCAGCTCTCCCTCTCGGCGCCGCTGGGCGTGCAGCCGGGCACGTCGACGACCATCGCGTTCACGGTGCGCTACCGCGAGTTCTCGGTGCCCGGCACGGTGCGCGTCGTCGTCTCCGCGTCGAGCCGCCCGCTCGCCCAGGCGGTGCAGGATGCCGCGAAGGGCCGCCGCGGCGTCGCCGACACCGTCAACGTGCTCGCCAACGACTACAACCCGTTCGCCCGCGACGGCGAGCCGCTGCGGGTGATCGACGCGCGCATCGAGAACGCGGCGGAGTCGCAGGCATCCATCACCTTCACCCCGGACGGGGCGATCACCGTCCAGCCCGGCCCCGCGTTCATCGGGGTGGTGAGCATCGTCTACTCGGTGCGGGACGCGACCCTCGACCCGAACCGCGTCGTGCGCGGGCGACTGCTCTACACGGTGCGCGACGTGCCGGGGAAGGTCGCGGCACCGACCTTCGTCGAGGGCGACCGGCAGGTGACCGTCGAGTGGGACGCCCCCGCGACCAACGGCGAGCCGATCACCCAGTACACGATCTCCTGGTCGGGTGGCGACCCGGTCACGGTGGGCGGCAACGCGGCGACCCACACCTTCACGGGCCTCGCGAACGGCGACCCGTACACGTTCCAGGTGAGCGCGACGAACATCGTCGGGCAGGGCGAGATCTCCGACCCGAGCGCCGCCGCGCGGCCGTACGGCGCGCCGACGGCGCCGACCTCGGCGACCGCGACGGGGTCGTCGAACGGCTCCGGCGACGTGACGCTCTCCTGGTCGGGCGCGTCGGGCAACGGCCGCGCGATCAGCGGCTACCGCCTCACCGTGAACCCCGGCGGCCAGGTCGTCGAGGTGGGCGACGTCACGACCACGACGGTGCCGGGCCGGGTCGGCACGGCGACGTCGTTCTCGGTCGTCGCGCTCGGCCCGGGCGGCCAGAGCCCCGCGTTCGCGTCGACGAGCTCGGGCACGCCGCGCCCCGGTCCGCCCGCCTCGGCGTCCGCGTCCTGGTCGGGCACCCGCGGCGACCGCACCGTCGACTTCTCCTGGGCGGCGGCGCCGAGCACCGAGCCGATCACCCGGTACGAGGTGCTCGTGAACGGCTACCACTCGTCGTGGCAGAACGCCGGCACGGCGACGACCTACCGCATCACGGATGCCACCCTCGGCAACTCGTACTCGATCCAGGTGCGCGCGGTGAGCGCCGGCCAGACGGGCGACCCGCGCACGTCGAACTCGGTCACACCGCTGCCGCCCGCGCCGCCGTCGTACTCGCTCTGCTACTACAACGAGATCTACGTCGGCATCAACTACGCCAACACCTCCGCGGGCCTGCGGCTGAGCCTCGACTTCGCGACGAGCAGCGCGCTCACCGCGGGTGAGAGCGGCCAGGTGCGGCTCGGCGCGTGGCACATGCGCACGACGGCGGGCGACCTCAACGACACGATCACGATCCTCGTCAACGGCTCCGCCCACTCGACGACGCGGTGGGGGGACGCCCCGCCGTGCTGACCCCATCCCCGAAGGAGACCCCATGCCCGTGACGCCCGACCAGGCGCAGTGGTTCGCCGACGCGTTCGAGCGGATCGTCGGGAACATCGACCAGGCGATCCTCGGCAAGAAGCACCAGTTGCGGCTCGTGCTCACCGCCCTGCTCTCCGACGGACACGTGCTGCTGGAGGACGTGCCGGGCACCGGCAAGACGGTGCTCGCGAAGGCGCTCGCCAACTCGATCGAGGGCACCCACTCGCGCGTGCAGTTCACCCCCGACCTTCTGCCCTCCGACGTCACCGGCGTCTCGATCTGGGATCAGGCGACGGGCGCGTTCGTCTTCCACGAGGGTCCGATCTTCGCCTCGATCGTGCTGGCCGACGAGATCAACCGCGCGTCGCCGAAGACCCAGTCGGCGCTGCTCGAGGTCATGGAGGAGGGCGTCGTCACGGTCGACGGCGAGGGGCACTCGGTCGGCAAGCCGTTCCTCGTCATCGCGACGCAGAACCCGGTCGAGCAGGCCGGCACCTACTCGCTGCCCGAGGCGCAGCTCGACCGGTTCCTGATCAAGACCTCGCTGGGCTACCCCGACCACGAGACGGCGGTCGAGCTGCTGCTCGACTCCGGCAACCGCGCCCGCGCGTCCCGCGTCGCGCCGATCATCGCCTCCGACGCGATCGTCACGATGGCGGCCCTCACCGGCGAGGTGCACGCCGACGAGGCGATCATGGACTTCGTCTCGCGCCTCGCGACGGCGACGCGGGAGGACAAGGATGTCGCCCTCGGCGTGAGCATGCGCGGCGCGCTCGCCCTCGCCCGCGCCATCCGCACGTGGGCGATCGCGCACGGTCGCACGTTCGTGCTGCCGGACGATGTGACCGACCTCGCCGTGCCCGTGCTCGCCCACCGCATCGTCGTCGACCCGGAGGCGGAGTTCGCCGGCACCACCGCCGTGCAGATCGTGGAACGCGCCCTCGCGAGCGTGCCGCCGCCCGTGACCCGGGCCGCCTGACGGCTCCCACCGCCCCCGACCGATGCAGTCGCTGCGCACCCTCCTCGGCCTCGTCCGGCTCGCCGCCGGCCGGGCCTGGGCCGTCGTGCGCCCCGTGGCCGGCATCGTCTCCCCGCTCGGCTGGATCGTCGCCGGCGTCGCCCTGGTGACGGGTCTCACCGGCGCGTTCCTCGGCTGGCCCGAGTTCCGGTTCCTCGCCCTCACGCTCGCGGCGGGGCTGCTCGTCGCGTTCGCGTTCCTGGCCGGCCGCGAGCGGTTCCGCGTCGAGGTCGAGCTGCGCCCGCGTCGCGTCGTGGCGGGGGAGCGGGCGTTCGGCAGGTTGCTCGTGGTGAACGCGGGCGCGCGGCGGTCGACGCCCGCCCGGCTCGAGTTGCCGGTGGGTCGCGGCGAGGCCGAGTTCGGCATCCCGGCGCTCGCCCCCGGCGCGGAGCACGAGGAGCTGTTCGCGGTGCCGACGCAGCGCCGCGCGGTCATCGTCGCCGGGCCCGCGGTGTCGGTGCGCGGGGATGCGCTCGGACTCGTGCGGCGGTCGGTGCGCTGGTCGGATCCGGTGGAGCTGTTCGTGCACCCGCGCACGGTGCGGCTGCGCCCGTCGGCCGCGGGTCTCGTGCGCGACCTCGAGGGCGAGGTGACGCCGACGATCACGAACAACGATCTCGCCTTCCACGCGCTGCGCCCCTACGAGCCGGGCGACGACCGCCGCTACGTGCACTGGCGCACGAGCGCGCGCACGGGGCAACTCATGGTGCGCCAGTTCAACGAGACCCGGCGCTCGGAGCTCGTGCTGCTGCACGCCGCCGACGAGGCCGGGTACGCGAGCGAGGACGAGTTCGAGCTCGCCGTCTCGGTGCTCGCCTCGATCGCGGCGCAGGTGCTGCGCGACGGCACACGCCTGCGCGTGGTGAGCGGCGTCGCCGACCGCGTGCTCGAGCTGCGCACGGCGACGCCGGTGACGATGCTCGACGATTCGGCGCGCATCGAGCCGCGGCCGGCGGGGGCGTCGACGGTGCGCGACCTCGCGCGCGAGGCGACGCGGCGGCATCCGGCGCCGTCGGTGCTCGTGCTCGTCGCGGGCGCGGCGACGCCGATCGCCGACCTGCGCGCCGCCGACTCCCTGTTCGGCCCCGACACCCGCACGATCGCGCTGCGCGTCGAGGCGGGGGCGGAGCCGCGGCTGTCGATCCTGTCCGGCCTCGCCGTCGTCACGATCGGCGAGCTCGGCGACCTGCCGGGACTGATGAGGAAGCTCACGTGACCGCCCCCGCGCCCGCCCGCCCGCGCCGCCGCGGGCTGCCGCTGCGCGCGGCGGTGGATGTCGGCATCCACTCCCTGCTCGCGCTCGTCGGCATCGTCGGGCTCGCGACGTCGTTCGAGCAGGGCGGCTGGCTGCTCGCCGGCGTCGGCGGGCTCGTCGTCGGCACGGCGTCGGCGCTCGCCGCCCGGGCGCTGCGGCTCGGTGCGCTCTCGACCGTGCTGCTCGCGCTCGCCGCGTACACGGTGCTCGGTTCGGCGTTCGCCGTGCCCGGCCAGGCGCTGTTCGGCGTGCTGCCGACGGGGCAGAGCCTCACGAGCCTCGCCGTCGGCGCCGTCTGGGGCTGGACCGACATCCTCACCCTCGCGGCGCCCGTCGATCTGCCCGACTACGTCACCGTCGTGCCGTACGTGTCGGCGTGGGTCGTCGGACTCGTCGGCACGACCCTCGCGGCACGCTGGCTGCCGGCGCGACCGCGCACCGCGTGGCGCGCCGCCCTGCTCCTCGTCGGGCCGCTCGCGCTCTACCTGCTCTCGGTGCTGCTCGGCACGCGGGAGCCGTTCGCGCCGGGCGTGCGCGGGGTCGCGTTCGCCGCCGTCGCGCTCGTCTGGCTCGGCTGGCGGCGCGGGGCGGCGGAGCGCGTCGCGACCGGCGGCCCGGACGGAGCGCGCGCCGGGTCGGGCCTCGTCCGCCGCCGGGTGACGGGGGCCGCGATCCTCGTCGGCTCGGCCGTCGCGCTCGGCGCGCTCACCGGCGCCGCCGTCGCCACCCCGCCCGACCGCTTCGTGCTGCGCGAGCGGATCGAGCCGCCGTACGAGCCGCTCGACGTCGCGAGCCCGCTCGCCGGGTTCCGCGAGTACTCGAAGCTGCGGGAGGACGACACGGTGCTGCGGGTCACCGGACTCGAGCCCGGCCAGCGGCTGCGGCTGGCGACGATGGACGCCTTCGACGGCCACGTCTGGACGGTCGCCGGCGCCCGCATCTCGACCACCGGCTCGGGCAGCTTCGCGCTCGTCGGCTCCGAGCTGCCGGCGCCGCCCGCGCCCGTCGACCTCCGCGACGCGCAGGCGCAGAAGATCGAGATCGAGGTCGTCGAGTACGACGACGTGTGGATCCCCGGCGTCGGCTATCCGACCCGCCTCGAGTTGCCCGGACTCTCCCGCGAGGAGCTGCAGGGCCTGCGGTACAACGCGGCGACGGGCGGGGCGGTGCTCATCCGCGGGCTGCGCGAGGGGTCGTTCGTCGAGGCCACGGTGCTCGTGCCGGGGGAGGCGCCGCGCGACGACGACCTCGGCGACGTGCCGGTCGCCCGCGTCGAACTCGCGCCGGTGACCGTCATCCCCGACATCGTCGCGGCGAAGGCGCGCGAGTTCGCCGGGGCCGCGCGCACGCCGATCGCGCAGCTGCGGGCGATCGAGCAGGCCCTGCAGACGACCGGCTTCTTCTCCCGCGGCACGGCCTCCGACTCCGCGCCCTCGCTCGCCGGGCACGGCGCCGACCGGGTGAGCGACCTGTTCGCGGGGTCGGTCATGGTCGGCGACGAGGAGCAGTACGCGTCGGCGTTCGCCCTCATGGCGCGCAGCCTCGGCTATCCGGCGCGCGTCGTCATGGGGTTCGCCCCCGAGGTGCGCGCGGGGGCGGGCATGGTCGACGTGCACGGCCGAGATGTCACGGCCTGGGTCGAGGTCGCGTTCGAGGGCGTCGGCTGGGTGTCGTTCGCGCCCACGCCCGAGCAGACCGACGTGCCGCAGGACGAGGAGCCGAAGCCGCAGACCGAGCCGCAGCCGCAGGTGCGTCAGCCTCCGCGCTCGTCGAGCGAGCAGGACGACCTCGTCGCGGCGGTCGAGATCGAGGACGACGACTCCGCCGACGACTCCCTCTTCGGGCTGCCCGGGTGGCTCATCGCCGTCGCGCTCGGCGTGCTCATCCCGGCGGCGGTCGTGCTCGGCCCGATGCTCGTGCTCGCGCTGATCAAGGCCCGCCGCGCCCGCCGTCGCCGCGCCGCACCCGAGGGGTTCGAGGCGGTGCGCGGGGCGTGGGACGAGCTCGTCGACCGTTACGCCGAACTGGGCTTCGCCGTCCCCGCCCGGGCGACCCGGCGCCGCACGGCGCTCGCCCTCGCCGGGCAGCTCCCGCCGGAGGCCGCCGCGGGCATCGCGCCCGCGGCCGACCGCGCCGACTCCGCGGTGTTCGGCGACGCCGCCGTCACCGACGACGTCGTCGCCGCGGCGTGGGACGACACCGCGCTGCTCGAACGTGCGGCACGCGCGGGGCTGCCCTGGCACGCGCGGCTGCTCGCCCGCTACCGGCTGAGCGCCGCGCGCTCGTGGTTCCTCGCGGCGGCCGAGCGCGTCGCGCCGCCCGGCCCCGTGCCGCCGGGGCGCCGATGCGAGAGGGAGGCTGAGGTGGAGACGCGATTCGTCCCCGACGGAGCCGCGACGTGGCTGGTCTACGACCTCGGCGCGGTCGTGCTCGCGCTGCCGGGGGAGCTGCGCGCCGTCGCCGACGCGATCGCCGCGCTCCCGGCGCGGGGCGGCGACGCCCTCACCGGACTGCTCGGCGCGCTCGAGGCATCCGGCCTCGCGGTCGACGCGCCGTTCGCCCTCCTGGAGTTCCGCGCCGCGGGCGTGCGGGTCGCGGTGCGCGGCCCGGCGACGCTCACGGCGGGCGGGGAGACGCTCACCGGGCTCGGTGCCCTCGCCCCGGTCGAGCGCGAGCTGCCGGGCGCGCGTCTCGTGCGGCTCACGGTCCCGGGCGGCGAGTGGATGTTCGCCGACCGCGCCGCGGCCCCCCGGCCCGTCGCTCCCGAGCCGGCCGCCGAGACCGTCGCCCTCGAGACGGACTCCGCCGCGCGCCCCGCCGCCCCACCCGCGCTCGGGCTGCTCGACGCGACCGCCGACCCGGATGCCGACGACCGCACGGTGCTGGTGAGCGAACTCGAGGCGGTCGCCCCGCCGGTCGCCCCGGCGGCGGCGCCTCCCGCGGCCGAGGAGGACTCCACCGTCGTGGTCGACGAGATCGCGCAGTTGCGCGCGTCGCGGTCCGCGGGGATCAAGACCCCCGAGGTGCGCGGCCCGCGCCCCGTCGCGACGCTCACCCCGGCCGACGGCCCGGCGCTGCGCCTCGAACTGCCCGACGGCCGCGTCGAGTCGCTCGCGACGCCCGTCGTGCTCGGCCGCGCCCCCACGGCGCTCGCCGGCGACACCGCGCGCCTCGTGCGGGTCGCGGGCGACGGCGACATCTCCCGCACCCACGTGCGCGTCGCCGTCGAGGGCGGAACCGTCGTGGTCACCGACCTCGGCTCGCGCAACGGCACGGTCGTGCGCACCCCCGGCCGCCCCGCGCAGAAGCTGCGCGCGGGCGATCCCACCCCCGTGCTCGTCGGCTCGGTCATCGACTTCGGCGGCGGCGTCGAGGTGCGCGTGGGGGAGGGCTGATGGACGCCGGCATCCCGGCCCTCGTCGTGGAGTTCGCGGGCGAGCGCCACGAGATCGACCCGGAGCGCACCCCGCGGTTCGCGATCGGCCGCGAGGGCGACCTCGTCATCGACGACAACCGCTACCTGCACCGCCGGTTCCTCGAACTCTCGGTCGACAACGGCTGGTGGTGGCTCGCCAACGTCGGCTCGCGCATCGCCGCGACGGTCACCGACGGAACCGGGCGGGTACACGCCCGACTCGCCCCCGGCGCCCGGCTGCCCGTCGTCTTCGACCGGCTGCACGTGCTCTTCGGGGCGGGGTCGACGACCTACGACTTCACCGTGCACACCCAGGGCGGCTTCGCGGTCGACCCCGGGCCCGCCGTCGCGACGGGCGGCGACGAGACGATCGGGGATGTCCCGCTCAGCCCGTCGCAGAAGCTGCTGCTCGTCGCGCTCGCCGAGAACGTGTTGCGGCAGGTGGAGACCGGGCGCGGCGAGATCCCCTCCTCGGCGGATGCCGCCGCCCGCCTCGGCTGGACGCTCACCGCGTTCACCCGCAAGCTCGACACCGTCTGCGGCAAGCTCGAGCGCCAGGGCGTCACCGGCCTGCGCGGCGGGCGCGGCAACCTCGCGACCAATCGGCGGATGCGGCTCGTCGAGCACGCCGTCGCGACGCGTCTGGTCACGCGCGACGACCTCGCGATGCTCGACGGGCTGCCGGGCGTCAGCGACCCGGACGACTGATCCGCGGGCGGAACGACGCCGTGCCCCCGTCGGCCGTCGAGACGGTCACCGTCGGCTCGCCGTCGACCCGGGCGAGGCGGATCGTGATCGGCCCGGTGCGGGTCTCGCCGACGCGCTCCGCCGCCCACGTCGCCGCGTAGCCCTTCTCGGCGCGGGTGAGGGCGTCCTCGTCGCGGAGGTCGTCGAGCACCGAGGCGGCGATCCCGCGCGATCGCGCCTCGCGCAGCGCGGCGGGGAGCGGGTCGACGGCGAGCTTGCGCCCGCGGATCTGGTCGCGCAGTTCCGCCTCGAGCAGTCCGTGATCCCGGCGGGCCTCGTCGTCCACGTCGCCCGAGGCGATCCGCGCGAGCGCCGGGCCGGCCTGGGAGCGCACGCGCTCGAGGTGCCGCCGCCGCTCGTCGGCCGCCGACTCGCGCGCCTGCTCCTCGGCGACGCGGCGCCGCTCGGTCTCCTGGAACTCCGCGATCTGCCGGGCCGTGCGCCGCAGCCAGAGCGCGAAGAACGCGCCCGCGAGGTACGACGCCACCTGCCAGTAGGTGAGCAGGAAGCCGCGCGTCGGGTCGCCGGTCGTGGTGAAGGTCCAGAGCATCGCGATGCCGGTCATGAGCGAGACGCCGAGCGCGCCCCACCACACCCGGCCGCGCAGGGCGACCATGAACAGCAGGAAGTTGTCGGCGGCGAAGTGCCACGACGTCCACCCCGGCCAGCCCTCCGTCGGCAGCAGCCAGCTCATCGCCGCGCTCGTGAACACGACGACGCCGATCACGCCGAACACCACCGGGAGCGGCAGGGGCGTGCGCCAGGGGAGCACGAGCACGACGGCGCAGATCAGGATGAGCACGAGCGACGTGTGGCCCTGCCAGTGCTGCATCGGCCTGCCGCCGGAGAAGTGGGCGATGACGAGGTAGGTCGCCCAGAACAGGCCGGCGAGCATCCACGCCCCCGGGCCGGAGAGCCCGAGCAGCCGGCCGAGATCGCGCGTGCCGCCGCGCTCGCCGGTCACGCCGCCCTCCAGGCGATCGAGACGCGCGTGCCGACGCCGGGCCGGGAGACGACGGCGGCGCGCCCGCCGGGCAGCGCGCCCATCCGGTCGAGGATGCTCACCGCGACGCCGAGGCGGCCCGGCCCGACCGCGTCGGGGTCGAAGCCGGCGCCGTCGTCGAGCACCGTCACCTCGATCTCGCCGGGGGCGAGGCGCGCGTGCACGGCGCGGGCCGCGGGTCCGGCGTGCTGGACGCTGTTGCGCAGCGCCTCCGCCGTCGCCTCGAGGAGGGCCTGCCCCGCCTCCGCGGGGACGAGGCAGGCGTCGTCGGCGGCGTCCGGCACCTCGTGGCTGAAGTAGGCGTCCGGGGCGAGGTCGGTGGTGAGGGCCTGGAGCCGCCACATCCACGAGATCGCGCCGATCTCGCCGGGCTCGTCGTCGTCGAGCCGCTCGAGTTCGGCGAGTGCGACGCGGGCCTGCTCGGCGGCGTGCGGCCGCCCGCGGGCCGAGCCGAGCAGCGCGACGAGCACGGTGTCGTGCAGCAGCGCCTCGACGCGCGTGCGCTCGCGGTTCCGCGCCTCGGTGCTCGCCGCCGCGCGGGTCTCGGCGATCGCGGCATCCGCCGTCTCGTCGAGGATGCGCCCCGCCCGGTAGATCGCGAAGGCGAGGGCGACGAAGATCGCGTCGAGCAGGAAGGTGTGCAGCGCGTCCTGGAACGCGAGCGCCGGCGCGGGGGTGGGGGCGGCGAGGTAGCGGCCGGTGCCGAGCGCCGCGATCGAGACGACCACGAACGGCCACGCGACCCGCGGGCGCCAGGCGACCGCCGACGCCGCGGTGGGGATGACCGAGGTGCCGAACAGCCACGGCGTGCCGAGGCTCCAGTCGAGATGGCCGCCGGGGAGCAGTGGCACGAAAGTGAGGAGGGCGAGGAGGTAGCCGCTCGCGCACACCCCGGCGAGGGCGCGCAGCAGGCGTAGCGGCACCCACGGGGAGATCACGGCGGCGACGAGCGGCGCTCCGAAGACGAGCACCGCCGCGGCGGTGGCCCAGACCGGGTTGCTGTGCGGCCACTGGTCGAGGAACGGGCGCAGCGAGAGCAGCAGGTAGACGCCGGCGCCCACGCCGAGAGTGAGCGACATCGTGCGCGTGACGCGCTCGACGGCCGCTCCGCGACCGGCGTCCCTCCTCACGACCCGTCCGGCAGCGGGAGGAACCCGTCCTCGATGGCGCGCTTGTAGAGGTCGATCTTGGTGTCGGCGCTGCGCCCGATGCGCGCGTACTTGTTGCGGACCCGCCGCACGTAGTCCTCGACCGTCGGCACCGCGATGCCCATCGCGTCGGCGACCGACTGCGCCTTGAGCCCCGTCGCGAACAGCCGCAGCACCTGCTGCTCCTTGTCGCTCAGGCCCGCGTCGTCGAGCCCCGGGTCGGAGTCGAGCGCCGCGGCCCACTCGGTCGACATGACCGCCTGGCCGCCCGCCGCCTGCCGCAGCGTCTCGACGAGCACCGAGACGGGATCCGACTTGCGCACGATGCCGAGGATGGGCGTCGTCGCGACGAGCCGCAGCAGGTAGGGGTTCTCGCCCGAGGTGTAGACGATGACCGAGACCCCGCGCGCGGTGAGCCGGTCGACGTTGCCGATCGGAGAGGAGCCGTCGGCGAGCCGCAGGTCGAGCACGACGAGTCCGGCATCCGGGAACCGCTCGAGCGCGGCGTCCACGGTCGGCGCGACGCCCGCAAACTCGAGGCCCGGAGCCTGGCCGATCGCCTCGCGGAGGGCGAGGGCGATCACCTCGTGGTCGTCGACGAGGGCGACGAGGTTCGGATTCATGACAGCGGATTCGGGTCGTGGTCAGAAATTGCAACGGTGGCCAGACCCTATCGGGTGAGGTACGACCCACCTCAAGCCGTGACCCCCGAACGGGTGCCAGGGAAAGTCGCGGCTTGGGCACTTCTCCCCATGCCCATCACCATGGGCACCGGAGAAGGGAGAGGCCACATGGTGCCTGCGTTGCGGATCGAGTACTGCGGAGAATGGTTCGACCTCCGACCGGGGGAGACGTTCACGGCGGGCCGCGTCGCAGACCTCGTCATCGACGAGAACCCCGACCTCGAAAACGTCGTCGTGGAGATCTTCGACGAGAACGACGTCTGGTGGATCGCCAGCTCCGCGGCCGCCCGTCCCGTGCAGGTCGGCGACCCGAGCGGCCGCGTCTCGGCGGACCTGCAGCCGGGCGCCCGCATCCCGCTCGCCTTCCAGCCGGCGCACGTCGTGTTCGCGGCCGGCCCCACGACCTACGAGTTCTCGATCCACGGCGAGCTTCCCTACTCGGCGGCCGCGACCTCCGCGGAGCTGCGCACTGACCGCATCGATCTGCCGCGGCTCACCGTCAACCAGCGCCTCCTGCTCGTCGTGCTGTGCGAGCGCTCGCTGCGCGACCCCTCCCGCGGCCGGGGCGACTTCCCGACCTCGGCCGAGGCCGCCGAGCGGCTCGGCTGGAGCCTCACCGCCTTCAACCGCAAGCTCGACAACGTCTGCGACCGCCTCGACCGCGCCGGCGTCGCCGGCCTGCGCGGCGGCCGCGGCAACCTCGCGACCCGCCGCCGCGCGCGGCTCATCGAGTACGCCCTCACCTCGGGGCTCGTCACCGCCGACGATCTCGCGCTCCTGCCGCCCGAGCGCCCCGTCGGCGTCGAGGCGCTCGAGGAGCAGTACGCCCTCGAGTCGGCGACCGTCGCCGCGGAGGACGCCGAGCGCTGGGTGCACGCCGGCTGACCCGCCCCGTGAGCGCGGTCGGCGCGCGCCGATCCGCCGGTGCTACCGTATGAGGATGCTCGTGCGGCTCCTCCTCCTTGGTCGCCGCGGCGAGGCCTGATCCCACCGGCCCTCCTCGTCGCGGAGTCCTCGCGCGGCCGATCCCACCGGACCCACGACGGATCGAAGAAGGAACCCCGATGAGCACCACCGAGAGCGCTGCGGCGCCCGCTCCGAAGACCCTGGCCGAGAAGGTCTGGGCCGCCCACCTCGTCAAGCAGGGCGAGAACGGCGAGCCCGACCTCATCTACATCGACCTGCACCTCGTGCACGAGGTCACGAGCCCGCAGGCGTTCGACGGCCTGCGCATGGCCGGCCGACCCGTGCGCCGTCCCGACCTGACGATCGCGACCGAAGACCACAACACCCCGACGCTCGAGATCGACAAGCCGATCGCGGATGTCACGAGCCGCACCCAGATCGAGGCGCTGCGCAAGAACTGCGCGGAGTTCGGCATCCGCCTGCACCCGCTCGGCGACGTCGAGCAGGGCATCGTGCACGTCGTCGGCCCGCAGCTCGGCCTCACCATGCCGGGCATCACGGTCGTCTGCGGCGACAGCCACACCTCCACCCACGGCGCGTTCGGCGCGATGGCGTTCGGCATCGGCACGAGCGAAGTCGAGCACGTGCTCGCCACCCAGACGCTGCCGCTCAAGCCGTTCAAGACGATGGCGATCACCGTCGAGGGCGAGCTGCGCCCCGGCGTCACGGCGAAGGACATCATCCTCGCCGTCATCGCCAAGATCGGCACCAACGGCGGGCAGGGCTACGTGCTCGAGTACCGCGGCTCCGCCATCCGGTCGCTCTCCATGGACGGCCGCATGACGATCTGCAACATGTCGATCGAGGCGGGCGCCCGGGCCGGCATGGTCGCGCCCGACGAGACGACCTACGCCTACCTCAAGGGCCGCCCGCACGCCCCGCAGGGCGAGGACTGGGATGCCGCGGTCGCCTACTGGGAGACCCTCAAGACCGACGACGACGCCGTCTTCGACGCCGAGGTGTTCCTCGACGCCAACGAACTCGAGCCGTTCGTCACGTGGGGCACCAACCCCGGCCAGGGCGTCTCGCTCAACGACTCCGTGCCCGACCCGGCGACGATGACCGACCCGAACGAGAAGGCCGCCGCCGAGCGCGCCCTCGAGTACATGGACCTCCAGCCGGGGACCCGGATGAAGGACATCGCGGTCGACGCCGTCTTCATGGGCTCGTGCACCAACAGCCGGCTCGACGACCTGCGCACCTTCGCGTCGATCATCAAGGGTCGCAAGAAGGCCGACGGCGTGCGCGTCATGGTCGTGCCCGGCTCGGCGCGCGTGCGCCTCGAGGCCGAGGCCGAGGGCATCGACAAGATCGTCGAGGAGTTCGGCGGCGAGTGGCGCTTCGCCGGCTGCTCGATGTGCCTCGGGATGAACCCCGACCAGCTCGCCCCCGGGGAGCGCTGCGCCTCGACGAGCAACCGCAACTTCGAGGGCCGACAGGGCAAGGGCGGGCGCACGCACCTCGTGTCGCCCGTCGTCGCCGCGGCGACCGCGATCACCGGCCGGCTCTCCAGCCCGTCCGACATCGACGCGATGGTGGAGGCCTGACCATGGAGAAGTTCGAGACCGTCACCGGCACCGCCATTCCGCTGCCGCGCAGCGCCGTCGACACCGACCAGATCATCCCGGCGGTGTTCCTCAAGCGCATCACGAAGACCGGCTACGACGACGCGCTCTTCCACGAGTGGCGCAAGGACGAGGAGTTCGTCCTCAACCAGCCGTGGGCGCAGGGCGCGACCGTGCTGTTCGCCGGCCCCGACTTCGGCACCGGCTCGAGCCGCGAGCACGCCGTGTGGGCGCTGCGCGACTACGGCTTCAAGGCCGTCATCGCCCCGCGCTTCGGCGACATCTTCCGCGGCAACTCCGGCAAGCAGGGCCTGCTCACCGGAACGGTGTCGGAGGCCGAGATCGAGGCCTTCTGGGCCGCCATCGAGGCGAACCCCGGCATCCCCGCGACCGTCGACCTCGTAGCACGAACGGTGACCGTCGGGGAAGTCCAGGCGACGTTCGACATCGACGATTACACTCGCTGGAGATTGCTGGAGGGGCTCGACGACATCGGGCTCACACTGCGCGATGAGGCGCGGATCACCGAGTTCGAGGCAGGCCGGGAAGCCTGGCGGCCTCGCACTCTCCCCGTCCGCTGACCAAAGGCAGAACATTGGGAACGCTTGTGAACGACGCCTCCGAGCTCGACGGGCTCGCCCGGGACGCGGCCAAGGCCGCCGAGCGCGTGGGCCTCAAGGCCGACGGCATCGTCATCCGCGGCGGCAAGCCGCTCACGGGGCGCGTCGACGTGCGCGGCGCCAAGAACCTCGTGACGAAGGCGATGGTCGCGGCGCTCCTCGGCAAGACCCCGAGCATCCTCCAGGACGTCCCGCAGATCAGCGAGATCCAGGTCGTCACCAAGATGCTCGAGGCCTACGGCGTCGCCGTCACGAGCCCCGAGGACGGCGTGCTCGTGCTCGACCCGGCGAACGTCGAGCGGGCGCACTTCGCCCAGATCGACGCGCTCGCCGGCTCGAGCCGCATCCCGATCCTGTTCTGCGGCCCGCTGCTGCACGCGCTCGGCGAGGCCCTCATCCCCGACCTCGGCGGGTGCCGCATCGGCGACCGTCCGATCGACTTCCACCTCGACGCCCTGCGCGCGTTCGGCGCGGTCGTCGACAAGTCGTACGAGGGCATCCGGATCACCGCCCCGAACGGGCTCACCGGCGCCAACATCGAGCTGCCGTACCCGAGCGTCGGCGCGACCGAGCAGGTGCTGCTCGCGGGCGTGCGCGCGAAGGGCGTCACCGAACTCAAGAACGCCGCGATCGAGCCCGAGATCATGGATCTGATCGCGATCCTGCAGAAGATGGGCGCCATCATCTGGATGGAGCCGAACCGCACGATCTTCATCGAGGGCGTCGACGAGCTCAGCGGCTACACCCACCGCGCGATCTTCGACCGCAACGAGGCCGCCTCGTGGGCCTCCGCGGCGCTCGCCACGAAGGGCGACATCTTCGTCGCCGGGGCGAAGCAGCAGGAGCTCATGACGTTCCTCAACGTCTTCCGCAAGGTCGGCGGCGCGTTCGACGTGCGTGAGGATGGCATCCGCTTCTACCACCCGGGCGGCCCGCTCAAGGCGGTGCAGGTCGAGACCGACGTGCACCCCGGGTTCATGACCGACTGGCAGCAGCCGCTCATCGTCGCGCTCACCCAGGCCGACGGCGTCTCGGTCGTGCACGAGACGGTGTACGAGAACCGCTTCGGCTTCACCGACGCGCTCGTCGAGATGGGCGCCGACATCGTCGTGCACCAGGACGGGCTCGAGTCGGTCACCCGCCGGGTGCCGCGCCGCAAGCTCGAGCAGGCCGCCGTCATCACGGGCCCGACGAAGCTGCACGCCGCGGATGTCCGCGTGCCCGACCTGCGCGGCGGGTTCTCGTACCTCATCGCGGCGCTCGCGGCGGAGGGCACCTCGACGGTGTCGAACCTCGGCCTGATCAGCCGCGGCTACGAGCGCTTCGTCGACAAGCTCACCGATCTCGGCGCCGACTTCGACCTGGTCTAGATTCTCTGGAGTGTCGACCCGCTCCCGCCCCGAGAAGACGATCCGCTGGCGCATCATCGCCGGGATCGCCATCCCGCTGTTCGAGGCGGTCGGCCGCTACCGGATGCGGGGCCTCCGCAACGTGCCGCGCACCGGGCCCGTCGTCATCGCCGCGAACCACATCACCAACTTCGACCCGCTGACGACGGCGTACCTCGTCTGGCGCGCCGGGCGGGTGCCGCGGTTCCTCGCGAAGTCGAGCCTGTTCCGCGTGCCCGTGCTGGGCTGGCTGCTGCGCTTCACCGGCCAGATCCCGGTCGAGCGCGGCGGCGGGGGACCGGAGCCGCTCAAGGCGGCGACGCGCCTCATCGAGGACCAGCTCGCCGTCGTCGTCTACCCGGAGGGCACGCTCACGCGCGACCCCGACGAGTGGCCGATGCGCGGCAAGACGGGCGCGGTGCGCCTCGCGCTGCAGAACGGCGTGCCGCTCGTCCCGGCCGCGCACTGGGGGGTGCAGCAGATCCTGCCGCGCTACCAGGGGAGGTTCCGCCCGTTCCCGCGCAAGGACGTCGAGATGCTCGTCGGGCCGCCGCTCGACCTCTCGCCGTGGGCGGGTCGCGAGACGGATCCCGCCGCGATCGCCGAGGCGACGACCGCGCTCATGGATGCCATCGCCGCTCTCGTCGGCGAGCTGCGGGGCGAGACCCCGCCCGCCGAGCGCTGGGACCCGGTCGCCCACGGGCAGTCGGAGTACGGGAAGTTCACGCCTCCGACGGCGTGACCTTCGCGCGCCGTGACGGCTCCCCGAGCAGGTCGCGGGCGAGGAGCGCCGAGCCGGCGACCGCGGCGGGCATGGTGAGCACGGCGCCGAGCGGCACGAGGTAGCAGAGCTGCACGGCGACGCCGAAGCCGAACGCGCGGGCGCGGCGGGACCGGCGCGCGTCGCGGCGCGCGCCCCCGTCGAGCCCGCGCCGGGACAGCGGCGCGAGCGTGAGCTCGCGGGTGAGCGCCCACGCGGTGAGGACGAAGCCGAGGACGGTGCCGAGCACCGGGCCGACGACGGGCACGACGCCGACGAGGGCGACGACGATCGTGGCGAGCAGCGACTGCCCGATGAGCACGGCGGTGTCGAGGATGCTGCGCGCGAGCCCGGGGGAGCGGTCCTCGCCCAGCCCGCCCTGTTCGGCATCCACGGTGGCCTGGATGCGGTCGTAGAACGGCGATCCGACGAGCAGGGTGATCGCGGTGAACGTGCGGGCCGCGAGCGCGAGTGCCGCGACGACGAGGGCGAGCGCGGCGGCGACGCGGACGAGCCCGCGCCAGAACGGGTCCCAGCCGCCGGCGAAGAAGGTGAGCGCGTCGGTGATCGGCCCGAGCGACACCAGCAGCAGCACGATCGCGGCGACGATGACCGCGCCGACGACGAGCGCGGGAACGAGCCCGAGCAGCATGAGTCGCGGGCGCGCCCGCCAGGAGCCGAAGCCGCGGACGAGGGTCGCGACCCCGGCGGCGAATTCGGTCACCGGGTTCATGCTCTCAGGCTACCGTCGCGGGTTTCCGGGGAGCCTCGGTAGGCCCCGCCGCCGGCCCCCGAGACATGAGGAATGCCCCCCATACCGGGGGACGCAACCGATGTTCGCGCTCTGCCATGCTGAAAGCCGTTCCCGCCTACCTGTGCGATGCCGCGCGCTTGGAGATCTCCCACGTGAAGACCGACCTGTCGACGTCCCCTGTCCGTGAGACTCCGTCCGGAGGGCGCCAGCTGCGGCGGTTCCTCGCGGGCGCCGCCGCCGCGCTCGTCGCCGCGGCCGGGATCGTCGCCGTCGCCGTGCCGGCGACCGCGACCCCCGGGCACACCGGGGTGATCTCCGGGTCGGTGAGCTTGGCGCTCCCGGACGACGACTGGGAGGCCGCGGGCGCCGAGGACGTCGAGGTGACCGCCTACCTCCTCGACGAGGGCGGGGAGTCCGCGACCACCCTGCCGGAGTGGACCACCTACACCGAGGCCGACGGGACCTTCAGCTTCGGCGAGCTGCCCGTGGGCGAATGGGTGTTCGCGGCGAGCTACCGCGGCGGCGGCGAGGGGGCCGACGGCGCCTACCGCGACTACGTGACCCGGTTCCGCTCCGCGACGGATGACCGGCTGTCCGGGGTGTCGATCGACGAGGTGCTCTGGAGCGAGGTGTCCTCCGGCAACGTCTTCACCTGGATCGGCGAGGGCGACGAGGTGGACCTGCCCTTCGCCCTGAACTGGGGCGGAATCATCTCCGGACAGGTGACGTCGTCCTCGAACGCTCCGCTCGCGGGGCAGCCGGTGCAGTTGTGGCGTTACAGCGGATCCAACCCCGGCGTCCCCTACTTCTGGGAGTGGTCGCTCGCCTCCGAGGCCGTCACGGGCGTCGACGGAGGCTACGAGTTCACCGGCCTTTCCGGCTACGGCGGCAGCTGGTACACGGTGCGGGCCGGCGGGGTCGGCGGGTACGCGCCGCAGTTCTACGACAACCGGTACACGGCCCTCGCCTCCGAGGCGGACCACTTCCTCGACATCCACGAGAACCAGGACCCGCTCGAGCCGCAGATCGCGGACTTCGTGCTCTCCAAGGGCGCCACCGTCAGCGGAACGGTGAAGGACTCCACCGGCAAGGCGGCCTCCGGCATCGTCGTCACCGCGTACCACCAGCCCTACCAGTTCAGCGACGCCTGGGAGCCGTGGGGCGAGCCCACCACGACCTCGTCCAAGGGCACCTACACGCTGCGCGACCTCCCGCCGGAAACCGGGATCCGCGTCGGCTTCGCCGCGCCCGCGGACGCCACCGCGGCGTACGGCGAGCAGTTCTGGCCCGCCAAGACCTACGTCGAGGACGCGACGACGATCACCCTCGCCGCCGGCAAGTCGAAGACCGGCGTCAACGCGACCCTCGTGCGCTCCGGGATGATCAGCGGCACGATCTCGCTCAGCACCGGCGGGCACCCGGCCGGCGAGGACCTCTGGATCTACGCCTGCCCGGTCAGCGTCTGGGATTCGAACCCGTGCGCCCTCTCCGAGTGGCCGAGCTGGGAGGGCGACGTCGCCTACGACGACGAGACCGGCGTCTACCGGATCTCGCCGCTCCCGGCGGGCAAGTACATGGTCGTCGTGCGCTTCACCGGCGCCGGCAACTTCCAGAACGAGTGGTGGAACGACGCGCACGCCTCGAGCGACGCGTCGATCATCACGCTCGCCAAGAGCGGGTCGGTGACGGGGCGCGACTTCGTGCTCGACCCGGGCGCGACCTTCTCCGGCACGGTCCGGCTCGAGGGAGACCCGCTCGCGGATGTCTGGGTCTCGGCCTACCCGGTCGGCGTCTCGGTGCACGACACCGAGTACCACGTCAAGACCGCGCCCACCGATGCGAACGGCCAGTACTCGCTCTCGGGCCTCCCGGCGGGCGAGTACTACATCCGCGCCGAGTACAACGACGCGGGCGCCCCGTGGAAGTTCTACGGCGGCTACACCGAGCGCGAGGCCACCGCGGTCCTCGCGGCCGGCACGAATGCGACCTCCGGACTCGACATCGACCTCGAGGCCGGCGGCACCATCGCCGGCACGGTCCGCGGCGAGGACGACGGCGATCCGATCTACTCGCTCGTCCGGCTCGAGGCTCTCGGGAGCCACGGCACGGCGGAGGTGTGGAACCGCAGCTTCTGGACGGACGGCGACGGCCGGTTCGAGTTCGAGGGGCTCGCCCCGGGCCGCTACCTCCTGCGCGCCTACGACTACTACGGGACGAGCATCGAGCGGCACATCGACAGCTACTACGGCGCGCCGGGTGGGCATCGCTCCGAGGCGACCGTCATCGAGGTCGCGGGGGGCGAGGAGCTCGATCTCGAGTTCCTGCTGCCGCTCGGCGGCGCCTACACCGGCCGCGTCGTCGATGACGGCGGCGACCCGGTGCCGGGTGCCTGGGTCCAGACCCTGGACGGCTCGGGCGGCTCGATGGAGACCGACCAGGACGGCCAGTTCACCATCGGCGGGCTCAGGGCGGGAGACCACGACCTGGTCGTCCTGGGACCGCAGGGCTTCGTCGGGGAGTACATCGTCGCCGCGGCGCCGACCACGTACAACGCCGAGCCCGTCGTGCTCGACGACATCGTGCTCGCGCGCGGGTCGGAGATCACCGGCGTCGTCATCGGCACCAACGGCAAGGGCGTCCCCGACGTGTACGTGAGCGCGTACGTGCGCAACGCGAGCGGGCTCGTGTACGTCAGGGGCACGGATGTCGACAAGGGCGGCAACTTCGCGCTCGACGGGCTCCCGGCCGAGCCGATCTATCTGTTCTTCGAGCCGGAGTCGAGCAAGTCCCCGTATGCCCCCCAGTTCCTCGGCGGCGGTGACGACTGGTCGTTCTCCGAGCCCGTGCAGCTGGCGGAGCCCGGGGCCCGGGTGTTCCGCGAGGTGCGCCTGCTGCCCGGCGGCGGCATCAAGGGCACGGTCAAGAACAAGCAGACCGGTCGCGCCGTGAAGGGCATCCCCGTCTACGCGACCGCCTCGTCGGGCACTTCGACGGGCTACGGCTACGGCCAGACGAACTCGAAGGGCGCCTACTCGATCCCGGGACTCGTCGCGGGCAGCTACGACGTGCACTTCAACGACTACGGCACCTCGCCCGGAGCGACCTACGGCATCCACGAGACCCAGGTGATCGTGGCCGACCGCAAGACCACGACCGTCAACGCCTCGCTCGCGCCGGCTTACCGGGTGAGCGGCGTCGCCCGCGACGAGAACGGCGACCCGCTCGCGGGCGTCCTCGTCGAGGCGATCCCGGTCGGCGACGGCCCCCGCTACGAGCTGACGACGAACGCCTCCGGCGCCTACTCGTTCACCCTCGTGCAGGGCGAGTGGAAGCTGTTCTTCCGGGACCCGGACGGTCGCGTGGGGAGCCTCTACTACGGCGGCACCACGTCCCTCGACGCGGCGACCGCGATCGTCGTCGGGTCGAAGGCGATCACCGGTCGTGACGTGACCCTCCCGGCGGCGACGGGCAGCATCGACGTCACGCGCATCTTCGGAGCCGAGGACGGCGACCCGGAGGGCACCGTCTGGATCCATCGCATCGAAGGCGGCGAGGTCGTCTCGTCGCACCAGGTGGGGCGCGACTGGCGCGACCTGCTGTGGAAGCTCTTCCCGATCGTCGGCCTCAGCGACGGCACCTACCGGCTCGTCATCGAGGCGGAGAGCCGCGGCGGCACCAACGGCGGCATGTACGACACGTACCTCTCCGGCGACATCACCGTCGAGAACGGCGAGGTCACCAACCTCGGCGAGATCGACCTCGGCGAGCCGCGGCTCTACTCGTCGACGTGGGAGTGGCCCAAGCCGGTCCCCGGCGACGAGCCCGTCGTCGCGCACGACGGCTCCCCGCAGGTCGGCGAGTCCGTCGCCCTCGTGAATGGCGAGTGGAACGTTTCGGTCGACGACTTCGACGGCGAGTTCTACATCCAGTGGCTGCGCGACGGCAAGGCCATCCCGCGGGCGACCGGCACGGTCTACTGGCTCGCGCCGGGCGACGCCGGGAAGCAGATCACCGCGTACATCGGCATGGCCCCGTACGGCGGCTGGGGCGACGGCGAGGTCGGCTACCTCGCCGACCTCGACGAGCCGGTCGCGAAGGCGGCGGCCCCGCAGACGACGGATGTCCCGGTCATCAGCGGTCGCGGCGCGGTCGGGCAGAAGCTCACCGCCGACCCCGGTCTGTGGGACCTCTCCGGACTGACGTTCGGCTACCAGTGGACGCGCGACGGCATCCCGATCGCCAAGGCGACGGCGAAGACCTACACGCTCACCACGGCGGATGTCGGGGCGATCATCGCGGTCGAGATCACCGCGAAGCGCACGGGCTTCGAGGACGGCTTCGCGGACGCGGCGCTCGACGCGCCCGTCGTGCCGAAGGTCGCGCTCAAGCAGACCAAGAAGTCGAAGGTCACCGCGACCGCCGACGGATGGCTGGTCACGACCGGCACGTGGTCGCAGAAGGGCGTCACGTACTCCTACGAGTGGCGCGAGTACGCCGCCGACGGCACGGAGTACACCGTGCGCGGCACCGACTCCGGGCTGCTGGCCGACGCGGACCTGTTCGCCCGCGACACCAAGGTGACGGTCGCGCTGACCGGAGCCAAGGCCGGGTACACGACGACCACCGTCGAGGTGCCGGTGCGCCTCGGGCCGGTTCCGACGATCGACGGGGGCCCCGAGCTGCTCGGCGAGTTCCAGGTCGGCCTCGTGAACGGCGTCGACCTCGGCTCCGCGACGATCTCCCCGACGACGGCGACGCTGTCGTACCAGTGGCTGAAGAACGGCAAGGCGATCAAGGGCGCCACCAAGGCGACCTACACGCCCGTGCCGGGCGACGCCGGCGCGACCCTGTCGGTGCGCGTGACGGCGAAGGCCGACGGCTACACCGCGCCGACGGCGCCGCAGGTCGTGCTCACCGCGGCCGCACCGGTCGCCGCGGGCGCCGCGTTCGTCGCGACGACGCCGTGGATCTCGGGCACGCCCGCGGTCGGCCGGGCGCTGAGCGCCCAGGTCGACGGCTGGTCGCCCACGCCGACCAAGGTCACCTACCAGTGGCTGCGCGACGGCGTCGCCATCAAGAAGGCGACCAAGGCGAGCTACACGCCGGTCGCGGCGGACGCGGGCCGGACCATCACGGTGCGGATCACCGCGAGCCGCCCCGGCTACGCGACGACCACGCTCGTCACCCACCCGGATGACGCGGTCGTGATCGAGAACCTCGCGCCGCAGATGGTGGACCGTCCGGTGATCACGGGCACTCCCGCGGTCGGCTCCAAGCTCCGCGTGTCCACGGGCACGTGGGACATCAAGCCGACGTCGTTCCGCTACCAGTGGGTGCTGAACGGCGAGGAGATCCCGGGCGCGACGTCGAGCACGTACACGCCGACCGTCTCCGACCTCGGCGAGGAGCTGCTCGTGCTGGTCACTGCCGTGCGCAAGGGCTTCCCCGACAGTGACGCGGTGGATTCCGACGGCGTCACGGTCGTGGAGGGAGTCGCCCTCACCGCGTCCAAGGCGCCGGCGCTCACCGTGGGCGGCAAGACCGTCAAGTCGGTGAAGGCCGGGCAGACGATCACGACGACGGCCGGCACGTGGCCGGTGGCGGCGCTGAGCCTCCACTACCAGTGGCAGATCGACCGCGGCGACGGCGATGGCTGGGTCGACCTCGACGGCCAGACCGCGAAGACGCTCTACCTCGACATCGACGAGTACGCGGGCGTGACCGACGCCTACCAGTTCCGCGTCGAGGTCACGGGATCCCGCACCGGCTACCGGACGGGTGCTCCGGCCTATTCGAAGGCGCTGCCGCTCAAGGGGTGACCTTCCTGTGAGGGCGGGGAGGCTCGACGCGAGAGCCTCCCCGCCCTGGAAGAATGAACCCTGTGGCGATGACCCAGCCGTTGACCCTGCCCGCGCTCGGACGCCGGGTGGCGGTGCTCGGTGCAGGCTCCTGGGGCACGACCTTCGCGAAGATCCTCGGGGATGCCGGCAACGGCGTCGCCGTGTGGGCGCGACGGCCGGAACTCGCCCGCGAGATCACCCAGTCGCGACGCAACTCCGACTACCTGCCGGGCATCAACCTGCCGCGCAGCGTCGCGGCGAGCCCGCGCCTGCCGGAGGTGCTCGAGGGCGCCGAACAGGTCTACCTCTCCGTGCCGTCGCAGTCGCTGCGCGAGAACCTGCGCATCGTCAAGGAGCTCATCCCCGCCGACGCGACCGTCGTGTCGCTCATGAAGGGCGTCGAGCGCGGCACGCTGCGCCGGATGAGCGAGGTCATCCTCGAAGAGCTCGGCATCGAGCCGGAGCGCGTCGCCGTCGTCTCCGGCCCCAACCTCGCCCTGGAGATCGCGAAGGAGCAGCCGACCGCCGCGGTCGTGTCGAGCGTGAGCCTCGACACCGCATCCGACGTCGCGCAGACCGCGACGAACCCGTACTTCCGCTGCTTCGTGAACACGGATGTCATCGGCACCGAGTTCGGCGGCGTGCTCAAGAACCTCATCGCCGTCGCGATCGGCATCGTCGACGGGGTCGGCTACGGCGAGAACACGAAGGCGTCGATCATCACCCGCGGCCTCGTCGAGATGACCGACTTCGCGGTCGCCCACGGCGCCCTGCCGGAGACGATGAGCGGACTCGCCGGGCTCGGCGACCTCATCGCGACGTGCGAGTCGCCGCTGTCGCGCAACAACACCGCGGGCCGCCTGCTCGGCCAGGGCTACGACTACACCGAGGTCGTCGCGCAGATGAACCAGACCGCGGAGGGCATCTCGTCGGTCGCCCCCGTGCTCGAGCTCGCCGCCGCGAAGGGCGTCGAGATGCCGATCGTCGCGCAGGTCGCCGAGGTGCTGGCCGGCACCCTGGCGCCGCGCGACCTCGCCCCCCACCTCACCACCGACACCAGCCGCCCGCAGGGCGAGTAGGAGCGACCGTGACCCAGAAGACCCGAGTCGCCCTGTTCTTCGGCGGCCGCTCGAGCGAGCACGGCATCTCGTGCGCGACGGCGGGCGGCGTGCTCGGCGCGATCGATCGCGAGCGCTACGACGTCATCCCGGTCGGGATCACCCCGGACGGCGCCCTCACCCTCCAGCCCGACGACGCCACGGGGCTCACCCTCGGCGACGAGCTTCCCCGTGTGCCCGACAACGGCACGCGCGTGCTGCTGCCGGAGTCGGCGGCGACGCGCGAGTTCCGCGTGGTCGAGGCGGACGGCACGATCCGCAGCCTCGGCGACGTGGATGTCGCCTTCCCGATCCTGCACGGGCCGTGGGGCGAGGACGGCACCATCCAGGGCATGCTCGAGCTCGTCGGCCTGCCGTACGTCGGCAACGGCGTGCTCGCCTCGGCGCTCGGGATGGACAAGCACTTCACGAAGACCGTGCTCGAGGCCGCGGGCGTCACCGTCGCGCCGTGGGTGACGGTCACCCGCGCGCGCCTCGCCGCCGAGCCGGAGCTGTGGCGCCGCCGCATCCAGGGCCTCGACCTGCCGGTGTTCGTCAAGCCCGCGCGCGCCGGGTCGAGCGTCGGCGTCACGAAGGTGAAGGACTGGGCCGACCTGGATGCCGCGCTCGACGTCGCGTTCGCCGAAGACCACACGGTGCTCGTCGAGCAGGGGATCGTCGGCCGCGAGGTCGAGTGCGCCGTGCTCCAGTCGCGCGACGGGGGAGCGCCCCGGGTGAGCGTCGCGGGCGAGATCGTGCTGACGACGCGCGAGTTCTACGACTTCGACGCGAAGTACCACGGCGCCGAGGGCGTCGAACTGGTGTGCCCGGCCGAGATGGAGCCCGCCGACCTCGCCGAGATGCAGCGCATCGCCGCCCACGCGTTCGAGGCGATCGGCGGCGCGGGCCTGGCGCGCGTCGACTTCTTCTTCACCGGATCGGAGTTCGTGCTCAACGAGGTCAACACGATGCCCGGCTTCACGCCGATCTCGATGTTCCCCGCGTGCTGGCTGGCGTCGGGCGTGACCTACCCGGAGCTCATCGACGAACTCATCCAGCTGGGGCTCGCGACCGCGCGCTGAGTCAGTCCTCGGGGGCGTCGTCCTCGTCGTCGACGAAGATGTCGCCGCCCGAGACGGTGTCGTCGAGGTCGACGCACTGGCGGCCGTTCTCGGGCGTGTAGGAGACGGCGTTCGCGAGCTCGGCGAGCACGATCCCCGGGGCGATCGCCTCGGTGTCGGCGACGACGCGGGTGGCGGGGTCGCGGCCGTAGGTCGTGAAGGCGAGGCCGGCATCCACGACCTCCCGCAGCCAGAAGACGCCCTCGATCTGGATGCACGGCAACTCGGAGACCTCGGGCACGGGCACTCCGCAGTACAGCAGCGCGACGGTCGGGTCGCCCCACGCGGCGGTGCCCTGCGCGTCGGTGGAGCGGATGGCGTGGTCGCCGACGCGGTCCGGCATCCGCACGATGGCGGCGGCGCAGCCGGGGTCGTTGGCGTAGGGGGCCGCGGGGGAGAGGGCGACGGTCGGCGAGCAGCCGGCGAGGAGCACGGCCGCGACACCGGCGATCGCGGCGGCGGCCCGGGAGCGAGTCATCCCTCCCAGGCTAGCCTGGCGGGGTGAGCGCAACCCTCGGAGAACTCGGCGAGGGCGAGGTGCTCGCCCGGGTGTTCCCGCGGCTGCCCGACGCCTCGGTGACGGAGGTCGGGCCGGGCGACGACGCGGCGGTGCTGCGCGCCCCGGACGGCAGGTTCGTCGTGACGACCGACACGATGGTGCACGGCCCCGACTTCCGCCTCGCCTGGTCGACGCCGCACGACCTCGGCTGGAAGGCGGCCGCCACGAACCTCGCCGACGTCGCCGCGATGGGCGCCGTCCCGACGGCCCTCGTCGTCGCGCTCGCCGCGCCCGCGTCGACGCCCGTGTCGCTCCTCGAGGGGCTCGCCGACGGACTCCGGGATGCCTGCGCCGCCCTCGCGCCGGGCTGCGGCGTCGTCGGGGGAGACCTCGCGACCTCGAGCACCCTCACCATCGCGGTGACCGCGTTCGGCGACCTCGAGGGCCGGCCGCCGGTGCTCCGCTCGGGCGCGCGCCCGGGGGATGTCGTCGCCGTGTCGGGCGCCCTCCCGCTCGCCGCGCAGGGCCTCGATCTGCTGTTCGCGCGCGCCGTCGCCGCCGACGGAGCGCCGGATGCCGCGCTCGCCGCCGCCGTGCGGTCCGAGTTCCCCGCCGAGGTGGGGGCGCAGCTCGCGCCGACGCCGCCGCTCGCCGACGGTCCCCGCGCCGCCCGCGCCGGCGCGACCTCGATGCTCGACGTCAGCGACGGGCTGCCGATCGACGCGCGGCGCATCGCCCGGGCCTCCGGCGTGCTGCTCGATCTCGACTCCGCGTTGCTCGGCCCGCTCACCGGCGGCGCGGGCCTGCGCTCGGCGGAGGCGCACGCGCTGCTCGCGACCTTCCCGGCGGGGGCGGCGCTGCCCGGCGGGTTCACCGCGATCGGGCTCGTGCGCCCCGCCGGCGAGGGCGGTCCCGGAGTCGCCGTCGACGGGACGCCGTACGACGAGCGCGGCGGCTGGGACCCGTTCGAGGACTGGAACGGCGGGGCCGGTTAGGCGCCCGGCTCCTCGGGCTCGGCGACGGACAGCGTGAACACCGCCGTCTCGCCGTAGTCGCGGCGGCGCTCCAGCTCGAGCCGGGCCGGCCACTCCGGCTCGGGGTCGCGCGCCGACCGTTCCACGATCACCACGGCATCCGGCGCGATCGAGCGCACCAGCGCCTCGAGGTTGTGCGTGAGCTCCGCGCCGCCGAGGTCGTAGGGCGGGTCGAGGAACACCAGATCCCAGTCGCGGCCCGCGGCGGCGCCGAGGAACGACTGCACGGGCTGCGACGACACCACGATCTCGGGCACCGCGCCGCGGGGAGCTGCCTTGCGCACGAGCGCGGCGTTCGCCGACGTGACCTTGTGCGCCGCGGTCGACTTGTCGACGAGGGTGACGTGCGCCGCCCCGCGCGACGCCGCCTCGAGGCCGAGCGCCCCCGATCCGCAGTACAGGTCGAGCACCCGCGCGCCGGGCAGGATCCCGCGGGCGTCGAGCGCCGAGAAGATCGCCTCGCGCACGCGGTCGCTCGTCGGGCGGGTGCCCGCGGGCGGAACGCCGAGGCGGAGCGAACCGGCGAACCCGGCGATGATGCGCGTCACCCCACCATTCTCCCGGGCGCCGGTCGCTCGGCGGGGTGGCGCCACTAATCCGTCGATTCTTGGGGTTCCCGGCCGGTAATCCGTGGCACATGCGACGGATTAGCGCGTGCGACCCCCGAGCGGCCGCGCGCGACCCGGGGCCCCCCGAGAACTACCCTGGGAGTCGTGTCCGGACCGCTCGACGTTCGCCTGCTGACGGCGCTCGGCGCGCGCGTCGCACCGTTGTTCGAGAAGGCGTTCGGCTTCGAGACGGTCGGCGACCTGCTCGCCCACTACCCGCGCCGCTACGCCTCGCGCGGAGAGCTCACGCCCCTCGACTCGCTGCGCGTCGGCGACACGGTCGCGGTCGTCGCGGAGGTGCGCAGCATCCAGTCCCGGCCGATGCGCAACCGCTCGGGGAAGCTCACCGAGGTGCTCATCACCGACGGCACCGCGAACCTGCACCTGACGTTCTTCAACCCGAAGGCCGCCTACGCGCTCAAGCCCGGGATGCGCGCCATCTTCGCCGGCAAGGTCGGCGTCTACCGCGGCACCCGGCAGCTCGCGCATCCGGTGTACGAGGAGTTCCCCGAGGGCCTGGACGCCGACTCGCCCGAGGCGCGGATGTGGGCGGAGGCGCCGGTGCCGATCTACGCGGCGACCTCGAGCCTCGACGGCACGAAGATCCGCGGCGTCATCCACGGCCAGCTCGACGTGCTGCCCGAACTCGAAGACCCCATCCCGGCGGACGTCCGCGAGCCGCGCGGGCTGCTCGACTACCGCCGCGCGCTCGAACTCGTGCACCGCCCGCGGGCCGACGCCGACTGGCGCGAAGCGCAGGAGACGCTGCGCTTCCACGAGGCGCTCGTGCTCCAGGCCTCGCTCCTGCGGCAGCGCGCGCGGTTCCGCGCCCGCCGCGCGACGACGCGCGCGCCGGGCAAGGCGTCGGCCGAGTTCGACGCGGTGCTCGCCGCGCGCGGGATGCGGCTCACCGACGACCAGGTCGCCGTCGGCGCCGCGATCGAAGCCGACCTCGCGTCGGGCATCCCGATGAACCGCCTCGTGCAGGGCGAGGTCGGCTCCGGCAAGACCCTCGTCGCGTTGCGGGCGATGCTCGTCGTCGCCGACTCGGGCGGGCAGGCGGCGCTGCTCGCCCCCACCGAGGTGCTCGCCGGCCAGCACCTGCGCTCGATCGTGCAGGCCCTCGGCCCCGACCTCGCCGCGCGCCTGCGCCCCACCCTCATCACCGGGCAGTTGCCCGCGGCCGACCGGCGGCGCGCGCTGCTCGCGGCGGCCTCCGGCGGCGCCTCCATCGTCGTCGGCACCCACGCCCTGCTCGGCGACCAGGTGCAGTTCGCCGACCTCGGCCTCGTCGTCATCGACGAGCAGCACCGCTTCGGCGTCGAGCAGCGCGAGACCCTGCGGCTCAAGGGGGAGACCTCGACGGCGGGCGACGGCGGGTCCCCGCACGTGCTCGTGCTCACCGCGACCCCCATCCCGCGCACCGTCGCGATGACGGTGTTCGGCGATCTCGACGTCTCGACGATCAGCCAGCTGCCCGCCGGGCGTTCGCCGATCACGTCGCACGTCGTCGGGCTCACCGAGCACCCCGGCTGGATCGTGCGGGTCTGGGAGCGCCTCGCCGAAGAACTCGAGCAGGGCCGGCAAGGCTTCGTCGTCTGCCCCGCGATCGAGGTCGCCGCGGGCAAGGAGACGCTCGAGGAGTCGGGCGCCCCCGCCGAAGAGGCGGAGGAGGGATCGCCCCCGCCCGCCGCGGTGCTGAGCGTCGTCGAGGAGCTGCGCCGACATCCCCGCCTCTCCGCCTACCGGATCGAGGTGCTGCACGGCCGCATGTCGGCCGAGGAGAAGGATGCCGTCATGCGCGCCTTCGCGGCGGGCGACATCCACGTGCTCGTCGCGACGACCGTCATCGAGGTCGGCGTCGACGTGCCCAACGCCTCGACGATGGTCGTGCTCGACGCCGACCGGTTCGGCATCGCCCAGTTGCATCAGCTGCGGGGCCGCGTCGGCCGCGGCAGCGTGCCGGGCCTGTGCCTCTTCGTCACCAACGCCGACCCCGTCTCGATCGCCCGGGAGCGCGTGGATGCGGTCGCCGCGACGACCGACGGCTTCGAACTCGCGCAGGCCGACCTCGACCTCCGGCGCGAGGGCGACGTGCTCGGCGAATCCCAGTCGGGCGGGCGATCCTCGCTCAAACTGCTGCGCGTCTCGCGGGACGCGAAGGTCATCGAAGACGCCCGCGCGGTCGCCGAGAAGATCCTCGAGAGCGACCCGGATCTCGCCGCGCACCCGGCCCTCCGCGACGCGATCGAGCGGCGGCTGGACGAGACCGAGCGCGCGTTCCTCGGAAAGTCCTGAACGCCCCATGTCGCGCAGAGAAATCTCCCGGGTGACCGCCGGGCGAGCCGCTAGGGTGACCTCGTGAGCCGGATCGCTGTCGTCCCGGGGTCGTTCGATCCGGTGACCCTCGGGCACCTCGACGTGATCGAGCGGGCTGCGGGACTCTTCGACGAACTGCACGTCCTCGTCGTGCACAACCCGGGCAAGACGGCGCTGCTGCCGATCGCCCAGCGCGTGTCGCTACTGCAGGAGGCGGTGCGCGATGCCGCCCTCCCGGGCAACATCATCGTCACCTCGTGGAGCGTCGGCCTGCTCGTCGACTACTGCACGGATGTCGGCGCGAGCGTTCTCGTGAAGGGCATCCGCTCGCAGGTCGACGTCGCCTACGAGACGCCGATGGCGATCGTGAACCGCAACCTCGCGGGCGTCGAGACGATCTTCATGCTCCCCGACCCCGCGCACGCGCACGTGTCGAGTTCGCTCGTGCGGCAGGTCGCATCGCTCGGCGGCGACGTCGCACCGTATGTGCCGGCCGCGGTCGCGCGGTTCCTGCAGACCGCGCGCGACTGACCCGCCTTCGCGGCGGGGGTGTCGTGGGCTCAGGCCTCGAGCTGCTCCGCGAACTCCCAGACGTGACCCGCCGGGTCGGCGAACGCCGCCGTGCGCACGCCCCACGAGCGGTCCATCGGGCCGTTGAGCACCTCGACTCCGGCGGCCCGCAGGCTCGCGACCGCGTCGTCGACGTCGGAGACCGTGACCGTGTACTGGGCGCGCGGGCCGGCATCCGCCCCACCCGGCTCGGCGGGCGCGATGAGGTCGGGCGCCTCCTCGACGCGGAGGAGGTTGATGAGCATCCCGTCGAACTGGAAGACGACCGAATCGGCGTCGCTGAAGAACTCGCGCACGCCGAACGCGCGGGCGTACCAGGCGCGCGCGGCAGCGAGATCCTCGACGAACAGGGTGACGGCGGAGACGGCGACCATGCTCGACGGTATCGGCCGAACCCCGTTTGGGGGAACGGGTGCGGCTCGCGAGTCGCTTAGGCTGATTCGCGACGGACCAGGGGGGGTACCTGTCCGCGCGAAGGAGCGCAGAGTATGGGGTCGGAGACGGGATGACGGCACCGGGCCGCGCGCCGGAGATCGCCGGCGCCCCCGACGAGCACGCCCCGCCGACCGGCGGGTGGCTGAGTGCCGCCCTCGCGATGCACGCGGTGCAGCGCCGCCCCGACACGATGACGCTGCGCCTGGATGTCGCCGGGCACGGTCCGCTCACCCTCGACTACCGCCACCATGCCTACGACTGGGCCACGCCGCTCGACGCCTTCCCGGCCGAACCGGAGTCGGTGCGCATCGAGACGCAGGCCATCACGCCCGACGCGCCGCCGCCGTTCGAGCTGCCGGGCCGCGACCTCGACGCCCTGCTCTGGCACGTCGCCCGCGCCGCGTTCGGCGACGCCCTCGCGCCGTGGCTCGACCCCGCGCGGCACTACCGGATCGCGCGCCGCCCGAGCCTCGCCGAGGCGGGCATCGGCCTCGACCACGTGCGGATGATCTCGATGCTCGGCAACGGGTACGCCTCCCCGGCCGTACTCGCCGCCGCCGCGCAGGCGGAACTGACCGAGGCCAACCGCGTCATCAACGCGTTCGCGCTCATCGGCATCCTGCGCGTCGCGCCGCTCGGCCCGCCCGCCTGAGCGCGGCGCCGCCCCGCGAAACCCGCCACACTGGGAGCATGACCCGCGCCGCCGTCGGCTACGCCGCGATGCTCGAGCAGTTCGGGCCGCGCGAGGTGCTCGACCTGGCGGCCGCCGCCGAGCGTCACGGCTTCGCGGGCGTCATGGCCGCCGACCACTTCCAGCCGTGGACGCCGCGGCAGGGGCAGGCCTCCTTCGTCTGGAACGTGCTCTCCGCCCTCGGCCAGGCGACGACGGGCGACCTCGGCACCGTCACCACGCCGACCTACCGCGTGCACCCGGCCGTCGTCGCGCAGGCCGCGGCGACCCTCGAGACGATGTACCCGGGCCGGCACTGGCTCGCCCTCGGCAGCGGCGAAGCCCTCAACGAGCACGTCGTCGGGCAGTACTGGCCGGACGCCCCCGAACGCATCGACCGGATGTTCGAAGCCGTCGACATCATCCGGAAGCTCTTCGCGTCCGGGGTGAACGGCAGCGACGTGCGCCACGAGGGGCGCTACTACCGGCTGGAGTCGACCCGCATCTGGACGGCGCCGCCGAGCCCGCCGCCGATCCTCGTCGCCGCCTCCGGTCCGGTCACCGCGCGCCGCGCCGGTCGGGTCGCCGACGGGATCGTCACCGAGGCGGGGCCGCACGACAAGATCGAGCACCTCTTCAAGCGCTTCGCCGAGGGCGCGCGCGAGACGGGCCGCCAGGGCGGAGTGCGCGTCATGCGCGTGCACGTGAGCTGGGCGCCGACCGACGAGGAGGCGATGGCGAACGCGCTCGTCGAGTGGCCGACCCTCGGCCTGCGCTTCCCGAAGGCCGACATCCGCTCGCCCTTCGAGATCGACCAGATGGCGCGGATGGTGCGCCCCGAGCACCTCGCCGAACGGCTCCCCGTCTCCGCGGATCCGGACGTGCACCGTGCCCACCTCCAGGGCTTCCTCGACCTCGGCGTCGATCGGCTCTACGTGCACAACGTCGGGCGGAACCAGCAGGAGTTCCTCGAGGTGTTCGGCCGCGACGTCCTCCCGGGGCTCCGCTCGTGACGCTCACGGTGTGGGCGGTCGAGGGGCTGCCCGAGTTCCGGCCGGGCGACGACGTCCCGGCCGCGATCGGCGACGCCCTCGCCGCGGCGCCGGCCGGGCACCAGCCCGCCGACGGCGACATCCTCGCCGTCACGTCGAAGATCCTCAGCAAGGCGGAGGGGCGCATCGTGCCCGCCGCCGAACGCGACGCCGCGATCACCGCCGAGACGGTGCGCGTCGTCGCCACGCGCGGGCAGACCCGCATCGTGCAGAACGCGTGGGGGCAGGTCATGGCCGCCGCGGGAGTGGATTCGAGCAACACCGACGACGGCACCGTGCTCCTGCTCCCCGCCGACCCCGACGCCTCCGCCCGCGCGATCTGCACCGCCCTGCGCGACCGCTTCGGCATCCGCGTCGGTGTCGTCGTCACCGACACCTTCGGGCGCCCGTGGCGCGACGGGCAGACCGACGTCGCGATCGGCGCCGCGGGCGTGCGGGTGCTCGACGACCTGCGCGGGACGGTGGATGCGTCCGGCCGCGAGATGCACGTCACCCAGCCCGCCGTCGGCGACGAGATCGCGGCCGCCGCCGACCTCGTGAAGGGCAAGACCGGATCCACCCCCGTCGCCGTGCTGCGCGGCCTCGGCCGCTACGTCACCGACGAGATCGACCCCGCGGGCGCGCAGCCGCTCATCCGCCGCGCCGACCACGACATGTTCCGGCTCGGCACCGATGAGGCGTGGGACGAGGGGTACCGCGCCGGGCTCCAGGCGCGCGACGACCGTTCCTAACTCTCCGGATTCCGGGGCTTCATCGCCGACACGTCGATGAGACCCCGCCCGACAGAGAGTTAGGAACGCCCGTCAGTACCAGCCGCTGAGCGACGGCGTGACGAGGGAGTGCAGCACGGCATCCGCCGCCCGCGCCGCCCCGGGGGTGAGCTCGCGCGCCCGGCCCGCGAACACGAGGTCGCTCGCGCGCACGCCGCCGAGGTAGAGCGCACTCAGCTCCGCGACGCCGAGGGAGAGCGCCGGGATGTCTCCCGCCTCCGCCCGCTCGATGGTGCCGGCGCCGTCGGCGACGCGCAGCACCCAGGATCCGCTCGCGAACCCGTACGGGTCGTCGACGGTGAACGCGACCTCGCCCGCGCCGTCGTAGCCGCGCGCCGCGAACGCCGCGGGCACGTCGAGGATGCGCACGTACTGGTGGTCTTCGACGCTCACCTTCGCCGCGCGCCAGTCTCCGATCGACCAGCGCAGCGGGTCGTCGGGGCGCATCAGGTGCGCGGTGACCTGGGATACGAGATCCATCTCGAGCAGGAACCGCCACAGCGCGGCGTGCGCGTCGGGGTCGGGTGCCCAGAGGTGCACGACGTCGAGCCGGTGCGCGGTGAAGTCGTCGTCGCCGCCGCTCACCCGGTAGACCGCGGCGCCCCGGGTGGTTCCCGTGGCATCCACGTACCGGATCGCGCGCGTCGAGCGGGCCTTCGAGGCGTCCTCGCTGAACACGCCGGCCCGCTGCCGCCAGCGGCCCTCCCACATCTCGATCTCGCCCGGCTGGATGCTGCGGGTCGCGGCGTGCAGGGCCGGGGCGTCGGCGAGGTACTCGTCGAGGGTGATGAACTCGACCCGTCCGTCGGGCACGGGGCCGGTCCAGGTGACGCGCCGGGTGTCGATGACCCAGGTGGAGGCGTGGGCGGCGGGGGCGAACCCGAAGCGGCCGTAGATGCCCGACTCGCTCACGGTCAGCATCGCGAGCGGCGTGCCGTGCGCGGCGGCGGTGCGGAGCTCGGCTTCGAGCATCGCGCGGGCGATGCCGCGCCGGCGGTGGGTCGGGGCGACCGCGACCGACGAGATCGCCCACGCCTCGACTTCGCGCCCGCCCGGGACGGCGAGGGGAGCGGGCCACGAGTTGACGATGCCGACCGGCACCTCGGGATGCGCGATCGCGTCGTCGAACACGCCCACGTGGCGGCGGGGCTCGTTGACGAGCCGGTTCTGCTCGAGGAAGTCGTCCGCGGGCTCGCCCATGTGGAATCCGCGGGCGTCCGCCCGGTACCAGGGGGCGAACGCGACGGGGTCCTGCGGGTCGACGAGGGCGTAGCGCAACCCGCGGGCGGCGAGGGACTCGACGGCCCGGGGGTCGGCGGGGATGTCGTGGTGGCGCGCCATGCCCCGACGCTACCCGGCAGCCGGTTAGGTCGCCGGGCCGCGCGTCCCCAACTCTCTGTGCGGGAGCCCCTCGTCGACGAGACGTCGACGAGCACACCGGATTCAGAGAGTTGGGGACAGACGGAGGGCACGCGCCCCGGCGACAAGCGAATTCCCAGGTACCTCGACGCGGCCGGAATGGCAGACTCGGGAAATGAGCGATTACCCGACGACGGGCACCTCGACGGCGACGGAGCCCCTCAGCGCGGCCGAGCTCCTCCTCGACGCACGCGCCGTGATCGACGCGATCGAGACCGTGATCGACGGCAAGCGCACGGTCATCGAGACCGCGGTGACGGTGCTGCTCGCCGAAGGCCACCTGCTCATGGAGGATGTGCCGGGCGTCGGCAAGACGATGCTCGCGAAGGCGCTCGCCCGCAGCGTCGACTGCTCGGTGAGCCGCATCCAGTTCACCCCCGACCTGCTGCCGGCCGACATCACCGGCGTGAGCGTGTTCAACCAGGGCTCCCGCGAGTTCGAGTTCAAGCCCGGCCCGATCTTCGCCAACATCGTCATCGGCGACGAGATCAACCGCGCCTCCCCGAAGACGCAGAGCGCCCTGCTGGAGAGCATGGAGGAGCGCCAGGTCACCGTCGACGGGTCGACCTACGCGCTGCCCGAGCCGTTCACGGTGATCGCGACGCAGAACCCGATCGAGATGGAGGGCACCTACGCCCTCCCGGAGGCGCAGCGCGACCGCTTCACGGCGCGCATCTCGATGGGCTACCCGGACCAGGCGGCCGAGGTGCTGATGCTCCGCACGCGCGAGACCGGCAGCCCGATCGACGAGCTGCAGCCCGCCGTGTCGCTGGAGCGGCTGCAGCGGATGATCGCCACCGTCCGCTCGGTGTTCGTGAGTCCCGCGGTCGAGCAGTACGCCGTCGCGATCGCCGCCGCCACCCGGCAGGACCGCGAGCTGCGCCTCGGCGCGAGTCCGCGCGCGACGCTGCAGCTGGTGAAGGCGAGCAAGGCCCGGGCCGCGCTCGACGGCCGTGACTTCGTGCTGCCCGACGACCTCGACGCGCTCGCCGTGCCGGTGCTCGCGCATCGCCTCATCCCGACCCGCTCGGGCGTCGGCGGGGCACTCGGCGGCGACGCGCTCGCCGACATCACGTCGCGCATCGTCGCGGCCACCCCCGTCCCGCTCGGCGCGTCCGGCGCGGTCTGATGGCCCGGTCCCGCGACGCGGGGGCATCCCGGGATGCCGTGGAGGGCACCCGCGGGCTCCGCCGCTCCCGTCATGTGAGCATCACCTGGCGCGGGGTGGTGGCGCTGAGCGTCGGCATCCTCGCGCTCGTGCTCGCGTACGTGATCGGGCGCACCGAGTACCTCGTCGCGGCGGTCTTCGCGCTGCTGCTCCCGCTCGGCGGACTGCTCTACGTGCGGCTGCGCCGGCCGAAGCTCGAGGTGGTGCGGCTGTTCTCGCCGCCCGTCGTCTCGGTCGGCGGCACGGCGCAGGTGACGGTGCGGATCACCAACCTCGGCGTACGGGCGACGACGCCGATCGCGTGGGAGGACGCGCTCCCGTGGGAGGAGGAGGGTACGTCGCGCACGGCGGGTCCGATCACCCCGGGCCGCCGGCACACCCGTGTCGCCACCTACGACCTGCACCCGCCGCGCCGCGGGCTCTACGCCGTCGGGCCGTTCGTCGTGGAACACGAGGACCCGTTCGGCTTCGCGACCGCGACCCTCGCGCTCGGCGCCCCCGACCGGCTCGTCGTCGTGCCGGCGGTGTCCTCCCTCAGCGACGGCGGCCCGAGCCTCACCGACGGCGAGGGGGAGGCGCAGCTCATCCAGCGCCGCGTCACCGGCAACGACGACGACCTCTCCACGCGCGAGTACCGCCCGGGCGACGCCCTGCGCCGCGTGCACTGGCGCGCGTCGGCGCGGCACGGCGAGCTGATGGTGCGCCAGGAGGAGCAGCGCAGTCACCCGGATGCCCGCATCCTCGTCGACACCCGCCGCGCGGGGTATCCCGACGCCGTCGCCGACCGCGGCTTCTCGTGGGGCGCGGACTGGGCGAGCGACTCGTTCGAATGGGTGGTGCGGATGGTGGCCTCCCTCGGCCTGCACCTCGAGCAGTCGGGTTTCCGCGTGCAGGTCGACGAGACCGGGTATCAGCAGATCGACCCGATCGAGGAGGTGCGCGAGGCGCGGCGGGCGGAGAGCTTCCTGACCAGCCTCGCGGGCGTGCAGCTGATCGACCAGGCGATGGCGACCCTCTCGCCGTTCACGGGCGCCGACGGCCGGGGCCCGGTGTTCGCGGTGCTCGGGGATCCCGAGGAGTCCGTCATCGACTGGCTCGCGAAGCGCCGGGCGGCGGGGGATGCGGGCTACGCGTTCCTCGTCGAGCCCCGCGCGTGGACCGCCGAGCGGATGCGCGAAGCCGGCTGGACGGTCGTGGAGGCGCGGGCGACCGACGACCCCGCGGCGGCCTGGCGGGCGGCGGCCTCCGCGGCGGTGGCGAACGGAGCGGTCCATGGTTCTCGCTGACGCCCCCGTGCGGCCGCTCCTCGAGCCGCCGCCGCAGACCCCGCCCGCGACGTCGCTCCGCGGCGGGCGCCGCAGCACGCCCGAGCGCACGCGCCCGTGGGTGCGGTTCGGCCTGTTCGGGGCGGCGCTCATCACCGCGTTCGGCGGACTCACCTCCGTCATCCAGGGCTGGGTCTGGTACGCCGCGGTCGTCGGCACGCTCCTCGTGCCGCTGATCGCGATCGCCCTCGCGACGCACTTCTCGCGGCGCGAGTGGGTGCCCCCCGTCGTCGGGGTCGCCGTCGGCGTCGCGCTGCTGGGCGTCGTGTTCGCCCCGATGGAGTCGTTCCTCGGCTTCGTCCCCACCGCCGACACGTTCGCGCGCTGGGGCGAACTCGTCGCGACGGGCGGCGACAGCATCGCGCGGCAGTTCGTGCCGGCGATCCCGCGGGAGGGCATCCAGTTCATCCTCGCCCTGCTCGCGGTCGCCTCGGTGGTGACGATCGCGCCGATCGTGAACCGGGTTCCCGCCGTCGCGGCGCTGCCGCTGCTCATCGTGCTCGACATCCCGGTCGCGGTGCGCGAAGGGCTGCTCGACCCGTTCTGGTTCATCCTCACGGCGGTGCTCTACCTCGTGCTGCTGCGGGTGGGCAGGCGACGGATGCCGGCGGGCTCGGCGGCCGGGGCGGGCGCGGTGCTCATCGTGGCGTCGCTCGTCATCCCGAACTGGTTGCCCCAGCCGGTGGAGCGCATCACCGGCGCGACCGGGTTCGGCGCGGGCGTCAACCCGCTCATCGACCTCGGCGCCGACCTGCGCCGCGGCGACCCGATCACGGCGGTGACGTACACGACGGACGCCCCCACCGGCCTCTACCTGCGGCTCGCGACGCTCGTGCGGTTCGACGGCATCACGTGGAACCCGGACGACGCGATCGTCGACGACGAGGACGTGACGGAGCTGCCCGCGCCGGTCGGGCTGGCGGATCGCATCCCGCGCACCGAGTACTCGGCGAACGTCGTCGTCGGCGACATCGGCGGGCGCTGGGCGCCGGTGCCCTACCCGGCGACGGGGATCCGCGGCGGCGACGGCGACTGGCGGTTCGAGCCGGAGGGGCTCACCCTGCGCAGCGGCTCGAGCATCAACGGCGCCGAGTACTCCGTCGACTTCCTCGACGTGGAGCCCGATCTCGAGCAGCTCGCCGCGGTGCCGAGGCCCGACGTCGACGGGCGCTACCTCGCGGTGCCGTTCCTGCCCGAGATCGTGCGGCAGACCGCTCTCCAGGTCGCGGGGGAGGGAACCCCGTACGAGCGCGCCCTCGCCCTGCAGGCGTTCTTCACGCAGACCGACTTCGTCTACTCGCTCGACGCCCCCGTCGAGGAGGGCTACGACGGAACCGGCGTCGGCGTGATCGCGGACTTCCTCGAGAAGCGCTCCGGATACTGCGTGCACTTCGCGTCGTCGATGGCGGTCATGGCGCGCGTCGTCGGCATCCCGGCCCGCGTCGTCGTCGGCTTCCAGCCGGGCACGTCGCAACTGCTCGACGGCGAGCGCGTCTACACCGCGACGAGCGACGACCTGCACGCCTGGCCGGAGCTCTACTTCGAGAACGTCGGCTGGGTGCGCTTCGAGCCGACGCCGGGCCGCGGCACGATCCCCGACTATTCGACGCCCGAGGCGATCGACGACCCGCTCACCCCCGAAGACGAGGGCGCCGAGCCCGAGCCCGAACCGACGACCGCCCCGACGATCGGCCCGCGCCCCATCGACGACCTCGACGACGGCGGATCGGACGGCGGCAGCGTCTCGACGTCGGCGACGCCGTGGGTCATCCTCGTCTCCTTGCTCGGCGCCGTGGTCGTCATCCTGCTCGCGCCGGCCGGGATCCGCCGTGTCATCCGCTGGCGCCGCCTCCGCCGGGTGCGCGCGGGGGATGCCGCCGCCGCGTGGGCGGAGGTGCGCGACACCGCGATCGACCACGACTGGATCGCCCCCGAGTCCGAGACCCCGCGCCGGCTCGGCGAACGCCTCGCGATCGTCGTCGGCGGCGCCGCCGTCGAGCCGCTGCAGCGCGGGGTGGAGGCGTCGGTGTACGACCGCCCGGGATCCGGCCGGCTCTCCGCCGACGACGTCGAGCACCTCATCGGGGCGATCTCGTCGTCCGCCGCGCTCGGGGTGCGCGTGCGTGCCGTGCTTCTTCCGCCGTCGCTGCTGCGACGACTGGGGGTCGGCACGGTGCCGGAGGCATGAGCGCCGCGCTCACCCGATCGCGAGCAGGCGCTTCCCGGTGATGGGGTTGGTCGTCCACGCCGCGCGCACCCCGTAGACGTCGTGCACGAGCTCGGGCGTGAGCGTCTCCTCGGTCGCCCCCTCCGCGACGACCTCCCCGTGCGCCATGACGACGACGTGGTCGGCGTGGGCGGCGGCGAGGGCGAGGTCGTGGAGGGCGGCGACGACGGTGGCCCCCGCCTCCGCGAGCCGCGACAGGAGGGCGAGCACGTCGAGTTGCGCGGCGATGTCGAGGTGGTTCATCGGCTCGTCGAGCAGCAGCAGGCGGGGCTGCTGGGCCAGCGCCCGGGCGAGGAGCACGCGCTGACGTTCGCCGCCGGAGAGGGTCGGCAGCTCGCGGTCGGCGAACGGGGTGGCGCCGGCATCCGCGAGCGACTGCTCGACCACGTCGAGCGCCGCGGGGTCCCCGCCGCCGAGCACGTGCTCGTGGGGGGTGCGGCCGAGGGCGGCGACGGCGCGGCCGGTGAGGGGGAGGTCGGTCGAGGCGTCCTGTTCGACGAGGGCGACGAGGCGGGCGCGGTCGCGGCGGCGCAGCGCGAGCAGGTCGGTGTCGTCGAAGCGGACGGTTCCGGATGCCGGCTTCGTCGCGCCGGCGAGCACGCTGAGCAGGGTGGACTTTCCGGCGCCGTTGGGCCCGAGCAGCGCGGTGACGCGACCCGCGGGGGCGGTGAACACCAATCCGCCGAGAATCGCGGTCCCCTCGAGGTGATACGTCACATCTGTGACGGATAAGCCGCGCCCGACCGCCTCCGCGGCGCCCGTCCCGGTCGTCATGCCGCCTCCCGCCGGCGGATGAGCAGCGCCGCGAACACGGGAGCCCCGACGATCGCGGTCACGATGCCGACCGGCAGCTCGCGCGGCTCGAACACGGTGCGGGCGAGGGTGTCGGCCCAGACGAGGAACACGGCGCCGACGAGGGCGGAGAGCGGCAGCAGCGCGCGGTTGCCCGGACCGATGAGCAGCCGCACCGCGTGGGGCAGCACGAGGCCGACGAAGCCGATCGAGCCGCTCACCGCGACGAGCGCCCCGGTCAGCAGGGCGCCCGCGGCGAGCAGCGCCCAGCGCACCCCCTGCACCGGGATGCCGAGGGATGCCGCCGTCGTGTCGCCGAGGGCGAAGGCGTCGAGGATCCGCCCGGTGAGGGCGAGCGGCACGCCGATGACGAGCACCGCGAGCCCGGCGATGAGGACGGCATCCCACCGCGCCCCCGCGAGGGAGCCGAGCAGCCACGACAGCACCTCGCGGTAGGCGTCGCCGGTCGCGACCCAGAAGATCACGAACGAGGTGAGCGCCCCGGCGAGCGCCGACACCGCGACGCCCGCGAGCACCGTGCGGGTGGGGGTGATGCGGCCGAACGCGCTCGCCAGCGCCAGGGTCGCGGCGAGGGCGAGCAGGGCTCCGGCGAACGCGGCGAACGGCAGCACGACCGAGAGTCCGAGCAGCAGCACCGTGACCGCGCCGAGGGAGGCGCCGGACGAGATGCCGAGCAGGTAGGGGTCGGCGAGCTGGTTGCGGGTGAGGGCCTGCATGATCGCGCCGACGAGCGCCAGGCCCGCGCCGACGAGCGCGGCGGTGAGCACGCGCGGCAGCCGCAACTCCCACACGATGCCGTCGCGCAGCACGCTCAGCGGAGACGCCCCGCCCGTGAGGTGGGCGACGATCGCGCCCCACACCTCCCCGACGGTGAGGTCGGCCGGCCCGATCGTGACGGCGAGCACGATCGACAGCACGAGGGCGACGACGAGCCCTGCCCCCACCCCGATCCCGAGGCGGGGGCCGACGGTTCGCGAGCGGGTCACGGCAGACCGAGCTCCCGCACCTGGGCGACGAGGGATGCCGCCGCATCCACGCTCCGCACCCCCGCCTCCGTCGACGCGAACGGCAGCACCACCCAGCGCTCGTTCACGACGGCGGAGAGGTGGCGCGTCGCCGGGTTGGAGCGCAGATAGTCGATCTTCTTCTGCGCCGAGTTCCACGACGCATCCACGAGCACGAGGATGTCGGGGTCGGCCTCCAGCACCGACTCCCAGCCGTACGGGCTCCAGGTCATCGGGATGTCGCCCGCGATGTTGGTGAGGCCCGCGGTCTCCAGCAGCAGTTGCGGCGCCCCGATGCCCGCGCCGACGTACGGGGTGTCGGTGCCGGAGGACCACCAGAACGCGGTGAGCTGGCCGTCGAGCGGCTCGATCGCCTCGAGGGCGTCGCGCTGGGCGTCGAGCAGGGGGGAGGCATCCACGTCGAAGATCTGCGCGACCTCCTCGATTTCGCGGAAGACCTCGGGGAAGTCGAGCTTCGCCGGCTGCTCCGCCGACTGGCAGGCGGCGGGTTGCACGTAGGAGGCGACGCCGAGGGCGGCGAGTTCGTCGCGGGCGCCGGCCGCGTCGGGGGTGAACGCCGACTCCCAGCCCGCGAAGACGAGGTCGGGTTCGGCGTCGAGCACGACCTCCTCGCTCGGCAGCTTGTCGGCGAGCACCGGGATGTCGGCGGCCTCGGCCGCCCACTCGTCCGGCACCGGGCCGTCCGGGAACGCGGTGCCGACGATGCGGTCGCCGAGTCCCAGGGCGAGCAGCATCTCGGTGGCCGTCGACTTGATGGTGACGACGCGTTCGGGGGCGGCGTCGAAGGCGACCTCGAATCCACAGTTGCTGAGGGTGAGCGGGCCGGCCGGCGCTGGGGCGGCGGCGGTCGCGGCGCAGCCGGCGAGCAGCACGGCGGTCACCGGGACGGCGAGAAGGGGAAGGGGGCGCACGGGTCCTCCGGGGCAGGGGTGAACAGGAGCGGTGCGATGCACCGGGGCCTGCCGCCCACGGGAGGACGGTCGAGAACCGGGCCAAATCCAGCCCGGGGGTCCGTTGCCGAGTATATCGGGAGCGCGCACCGGCTGCCAGGCGTGCGCAACTCTCTGGAATCCGCCCGCTCATCGACGAGACGTCGACGAGCACCCCGGATCCGGAGAGTTCGGAACGCGGCTCACGCGACGGCGGCATCCGCGAGGGCCGCCGCGACCGCCCCCGCCGACTCCACCGGCACCCGCCCGACGGTGACGCGCACGTGCGGCGCGAGCTCCCCGAGGTGGAACGGCGCCCCCGGGGCGACGCGGATGCCCGCGGCCGCGAGGTTGACGAGGGCCGCGCGCTCGTCGGCGACGGGCAGCCACGCGTTGATCCCGTCGCCCGGAGGGATGCGTAGGCCCGCCTCCGCGAGGGCCGCCGTGAACGCCGCGCGCCGCGCCGCGTACTCCTCGCGCGCGGCCTCCACCTCCGCGACGGCCACGGGGTCGGTGAGCAGCGCGTGCAGCAGCTTCTGGGTGGTGCGCGACGTCCAGCCGGGCCCGAGCAGCCGGCGGGCGACGACGCGGTCGACGAGGGTGCGCGGGCCGCCGAGCGCGCCGATGCGCAGGTCGGGGCCGTGGGATTTCGAGAACGAGCGCACGTGCAGCACGCGCTCCGGCAGCGCCGAGGCGAGCGACACGTCGGGGGAGGACGAGATCGACCCGGAGTGGTCGTCCTCGATGACGACGGTGTGCGGGGCGGTGCGGCTGCGCTTGAGGACGAGCGCGAGTTCGAGCGCCCGCTCCGGGGTGAGGGACGCCCCCGTCGGGTTGTTCGCGCGCGTCTGCATGAGCACGATCGCGGGGGAGGACTTCAGCGCCGCGGTGAACGGGCCCGGGAGCATCCCGGCCTCGTCCATCGGCACGCCGACCGCCTCGAGCCCGTACGCCTCGAGCAGGTCGAGGAACGGCGGGAAGGTCGGCGTCTCGACGACGACCCGGTCGCCGTAGCGCACGAGCGTCGCGAGCACGCGGTCGATCGCGTCGAGCGCGCCGTTGGTGACCGTGATCGACTCCACCGGCGACGGCCAGGTGTCGCGCAGCAGGTCGTGCAGTTCCGGGATGTCGGGCTTGGCCTGGTAGGCCACCGTCTCGGTGCGCACGTCGATGCCCGCCAGCACGCGGCCGAGCCCGGGCAGCAGGGCGGGGTCGGGCGTTCCGCGGGAGAGGTCGAGGTCGGCGTCGAGCGATCCTTCGAGGCGCTGGTAGCGATGCGGCATCCAGTCGCGGGGGAGCGAGCGCACGAAACTGCCCGACCGCCCGCGCGAGGTGATGAGCCCGGCGGCGGAGAGGGTCTGCCACGCGTGGCTCACCGTCGCGGGCGAGACGCTCAGCTCGGCGGCGAGGTCGCGCACCGTCGGGAGCCGGTCACCGGGGGCGAGATCGCCCGTCGTGATGAGCCGGGAGATGCCCGCCGCGATGCCGTGCGGGGTACGTTCCTCGATCGCGAGGGCTACCGACTTCACGGAATCCCCCCTAGCTTTCTTTTACGCCGACGTCACGGGAAGAAACATCAGAGAAATGTTTACGGCGTTGAATAACAAAAGACAACCCTTCGGGAGGCACTGTGAGCAACGTCGTTCGCGCCGCGATCACCCAGACGACATGGACGGGTGACAAGGAGTCCATGCTGGACAAGCACGAGGGCTTCGCCCGCGAGGCTGCGGCGCAAGGTGCCCAGGTCATCTGCTTCCAGGAGCTGTTCTACGGCCCGTACTTCGGCATCACCGAGGACAAGAAGTACTACCGCTTCGCCGAGCCGGCCGACGGCCCCATCGTGCAGCGCTTCGCCGCGCTCGCGAAGGAGCTGGACATGGTGATGATCCTCCCCATCTACGAGGAGGACATGACCGGGGTGTACTACAACACCGCGGTCGTCGTGGATGCCGACGGCACGATCCTCGGCAAGTACCGCAAGCACCACATCCCGCACCTCGACCGCTTCTGGGAGAAGTTCTACTTCCGCCCCGGCAACGGCGGGTACCCCGTCTTCGACACCGCCGTCGGCAAGATCGGCGTCTACATCTGCTACGACCGGCACTTCCCGGAGGGCTGGCGCGAACTCGCGCTCAACGGCGCGCACATGGTGTTCAACCCCAACGCGACCAAGCCCGGGCTCTCCAACCGGTTGTGGGAGGTCGAGGGGCCGTGCGCCGCCGTCGCGAACGGCATCTTCGTGCTCCAGCCCAACCGCGTCGGGCGCGAAGACAACGAGTACGGGGAGCTCGCGGTCGACTTCTACGGCACGAGCCAGGTCATCGACCCGCGCGGCAACTTCGTCGGCGAGCGCGGCTCGGGCGAGAAGGAGGAGATCCTCATCCGGGATCTCGACCTCGACATGGTGCAGCAGATGCGCGACGACTGGCAGTTCTTCCGCGACCGCCGGCCGGAGACCTACGTGGCGACGGGGAGGGCATGACCATGGCGACGACGCTCATCACCGGCGGCACGGTCGTGTCGTCGACGGGACGCACGGAGGCGGATGTCGTCGTCGACGGCGAGAAGATCGTCGCGCTGCTCGCGCCCGGGTCCACGCTCCTCGGCACCGACCTGACGGGGTCGTGCGACACCGTCATCGACGCGACCGGCAAGTACGTCATCCCCGGCGGCATCGACGCGCACACCCACTTCGAGCTGCCGTTCGGCGGCACCGAGGCGTCCGACAGCTTCGAGTCGGGCACGCGGGCCGCGGCCTGGGGCGGCACCACGAGCGTCATCGACTTCGCGGTGCAGACCTACGGCACGAAGGTGCCGGACGGGCTCCAGAAGTGGCACGACAAGGCGTCGGGCAATTGCGCGATCGACTACGGCTTCCACCAGATCATCGGCGGCGTCGACGACGAGTCGCTCGCCTTCCTGCCCGAGCTGGTCAAGGAGGGCATCACCTCCTACAAGCTCTTCATGGCCTACCCGGGCGTCTTCTACGCCGACGACGGCCAGATCCTGCGCGCCATGCAGAAGGCCGCCGACCTCGGGATGCTCACGATGATGCACGCCGAGAACGGTCCGGCGATCGACGTGCTCGCGGCCCAGCTCGCCGAGTCGGGCAAGACGACGCCGTACTACCACGGCATCGCCCGCGCCTGGCAGATGGAGGAGGAGGCGACGCACCGCGCGATCATGCTCTCCCACCTCACGGGCGCCCCGCTCTACGTCGTGCACGTCTCCGCGAAGCAGGCGGTCGAACAGCTCGCCGCCGCGCGCGACCGCGGCCAGAACGTCTTCGGCGAGACCTGCCCGCAGTACCTCTACCTCTCGCTCGAAGACCAGCTCGGCGCGTCGAGCGAGGAGTGGGGCGACTTCGAGGGCGCCAAGTGGGTGTGCTCGACGCCGCTGCGCAGCAAGCACGAGGGCCACCAGGACCACATGTGGCAGGCGCTGCGCACCAACGACCTCCAGATGGTCTCGACCGACCACTGCCCGTTCTGCATGAAGGGGCAGAAGGAGCTCGGCCTCGGCGACTTCCGCAAGATCCCGAACGGCATCGGCAGTGTCGAGCACCGCATGGACCTGCTCTACCAGGGCGTCGTGGCCGGCCGGATCACCCTCGAGCGCTGGGTCGAGATCACCTCGACGACGCCGGCGCGGATGTTCGGCCTCTACGGCCGCAAGGGCGTCATCGCCCCCGGCGCCGACGCCGACATCGTCGTCTACGACCCGAAGGGGCACACGAAGATCTCGGCGGCGACGCACCACATGAACATGGACCACTCGGCGTGGGAGGGCTTCGAGGTCGACGGGCACGTCGACACGGTGCTCAGCCGCGGCAAGGTCATCGTCGACGACAACCGCTATCTCGGCGCCAAGGGCGACGGCAAGTACCTCAAGCGCGACCTCACCCAGTACCTGGTCTGACCGGAAGAGAACACACCCGCACATGGATTTCGGAGCAGTACTTCAGACCAACCCGCCGGCCTCGCGTACCGTCGCGCTCGCCCAGCTCGCGGAGCAGCACGGGTTCAGCCACGTCTGGACCTTCGACTCGCACCTGCTCTGGCAGGAGCCGTACGTCATCTACAGCGCCATCCTCGCCGCGACCCGCAAGGTGACGGTCGGGCCGTTCGTCACCAACCCGGCGACGCGCGACTGGACGGTCACGGCGTCGGTGTTCGCGACGCTCAACGAGATGTACGGCAACCGCACGATCTGCGGCATCGGCCGCGGCGACTCCGCGGTGCGCGTCACCAACGGCAAGCCGACGACGCTCAAGGAGCTGCGCGAGTCGATCCACGTCATCCGCGAGCTCGGCAACTCGCGCAGCGTCGAGTACAACGGCTCGGAGCTGCGCTTCCCGTGGTCGGTCGGATCCGAGCTCGAGGTGTGGGTCGCCGCGTACGGCCCGCTCGCCCTCAAGCTCACGGGCGAGGTCGGGGACGGCTTCATCCTGCAGCTCGCCGACGTCGACATCGCGAAGTGGATGATCGCCACCGTGCGCGACGCCGCCGAGAAGGCCGGGCGCGACCCGATGAGCGTCAAGTTCTGCGTCGCCGCGCCGTTCTACATCACCGACGGCACGGAGGCGGGGCTCCAGCACGCCCGGGAGCAGTCGCGCTGGTTCGGCGGCATGGTCGGCAACCACGTCGCCGACATCGTCGCCAAGTACGGCGACTCGGGGGCCGTGCCCCAGGCCCTCACCGACTACATCAAGGGCCGCGAGGGCTACGACTACAACACCCACGGCAAGGCGGACAACGACCACGTCGACTTCGTGCCCGACGAGATCGTCGACCGGTTCTGCGTGCTCGGCTCCGCCGAGCAGCACATCGCCAAGCTCGAGGAGCTCAAGGCGATCGGCGTCGACCAGTTCGCGGGATACCTCCAGCACGACAACAAGGAGGAGACCCTCCGCGTGTACGGCGAGACGGTCATCCCGGCCCTCCGCGACCACGTGACCGCGAAGAGTTGACCGCGGTGAAGTACGCGCGCGCGATCCTCCTCGGCCTCGCCGGGATCGTCGCCGCGATCGGACTGTGGGAGCTGTACAAGGCGATCGGTCCGGCCGACGGCGTCGTGCTGTTCGCGACCCCGGGCGACCGGGGATCGGGCATCCGCATCCTTCCGCGCACCCACGACCGTGCGATGCCGCACGTGCTCGACATGGTGGTGCGGCTGTTCGCGCCGGCGAGCGGCGGGGAGTCGGGGCCGATGTGGCAGGCGGTGCTCGCCGCGCTCGCCACGACCCTCGGGATCGCCGCGGTCGGCTGGCTCATCGGCGTCGTCGTCGGCGGGCTGCTCGCGCTCGTCATGCAGCGCTGGCGCCTCGCCGAGTGGGGCATCCTGCCGTGGGTCGTCGTGAGCCAGACGGTGCCGCTCATCGCGTTCGCGCCGGTCATCGCGAGCATCGGCTCCCAGGCCGCGCAGGGCGGCGCCCCGTGGCCGCCGTGGATGTCGGCGGCGATCGTCGCCTCCTACCTCGCGTTCTTCCCGGTCGCGATCGGCGCGCTCCGGGGCCTGCAGTCGCCGGAGCCCGCGCACCTCGACCTCATGCGCTCCTACGCGGCGGGGTCGGCGAAAACGCTCCTGCTGCTGCGCCTCCCGGCCTCCGTGCCCTACCTGCTGCCCGCGCTGCGCCTCGCCGCCGCGAACGCCGTCGTCGGCGCGATCGTCGCCGAGGTGTCGATCGGGATGCAGGGGGGCCTCGGCCGCATGATCATCGCCCTGGGCAGCCAGGGCTCGTCCGACCCGGCCACGCCCTGGTCGCCGATCTTCGGGGCGGTCCTGCTCGGGCTCGTCGCCGCCGGATCGGTCGGGCTGCTCGGACTGCTGTTGTCGCGTTACCGCCGAGGAGAGGTCTCCGCATGAACACCACCGACGTCGCCGCCGTCCGCGTCGCCGGGCTCTCGAAGGTCTTCCCGGCGAAGTCGGGGGATGTCCGCGCCCTCGACGAGGTCGACCTCGTCGTCTCCGCGGGCGAGTTCGTCTCGCTCATCGGCCCCTCCGGCTGCGGCAAGTCGACCCTCATGCGGCTCATCGCCGACCTCGAGCAGCCGACCTCCGGCGAGCTCGAGGTGTTCGGCAAGTCCGCCCGGCAGGCGCGGCTCGACCAGGACTACGGCATCGCGTTCCAGCAGGCGGGCCTGCTGCCCTGGCGCACGGTCGCGGCGAACATCGCGCTCCCGCTCGAGGTGCACGGCGTCCCGGCGGCGAAGCGCGCCGAGCGCGTCGCCGAACTCGCCGAACTCGTGGGGCTCACCGAGTTCACCGGGCACCACCCCGACCAGCTCTCCGGCGGGATGCAGCAGCGCGTCGCGATCGCCCGCGCGCTCGCCGAGGGCCCCCGCCTGCTGCTCATGGACGAGCCGTTCGGCGCCCTCGACGAGATGACGCGCGAGCGGATGCAGACCGAGCTCGCGCGCCTCGCCGCCGAGACCGGCGCCGCGGTCGTCTTCGTCACGCACTCCATCCCCGAGGCCGTGTTCCTCTCCGACCGCGTCGTCGTCATGTCGCCGCGACCCGGCCGCATCACGCACGTCGTCGACATCCCGCTCGGGGAGAGCCGCGGCGAGGGCCTGCGCGAGGACCCCGCGTTCTTCGAGCGCGTCACCGCGGTGCGCGAGGCGCTGCACGGCACCCCCGTGACCCGGGCGGACGAGCGATGAGCGCCCGGGCGGGGCGGATCATCGCGCCCGTCGTCGTGGGCCTCGCCCTGCTCGGCGTGTGGCAGCTGGTCATCGGCGTGCTCCGCCTCGGACCCGCGACGATCCCCGCGCCCGCCGCCGTCGGCGCCCAGTACGGCCAGCACCTCGGGATCATCGCCGAGGATGCGCTCATCACCGGCGGCAACGCCCTCGCCGGGCTGCTCGTCGGAGCGGTGCTCGGCATCCTCGTCGCCGCCCTCGCGGCCGGCTCCCGCATCGCCGACGGGATGCTCGTGCCCCTCGTCGCCGCGCTCGCCGTCGTGCCGATCGTCGCGCTCACCCCGATCTTCAACACCATGTTCGGCGCATCCACCCAGTTCGGCCGGCAGGCGATCGCGGCGATCGCGGCGTTCGTTCCCGTGTTCGTCAACGTGCTGCGCGGGCTCCGCCAGACCCGCCCCGTGCACCGCGACCTGCTGCGCGCGACCGCGGCGTCGCCGAGGCAGACCTTCACCAAGCTCACCCTCCCGACCGCCCTGCCCTACCTGCTCACCGGCGTGCGGATCGCGGCATCCCTCGCCGTCATCTCGGCGCTCGTCGCCGAGTACTTCGGCGGCCCCGCCGACGGGCTCGGCACCGCGATCGCGTCGTACGCGAAGTCGGGCAACAGCTCGCTCGCGTGGGCCTACGTCGGCGCCGGGATCGCCATCGGCCTCGCGTTCTTCGTCGTCACCCTCGCCCTCGAACGGTTCGTGACCCGACACCGCCCGTCGAGCGCCTGAGCGTTCCACCCCTGCATTCACCGATCGAGAGGACCCACACCATGCATCACCGCATCCGTTCCGCCCTCGGCCTCGCCGCGGGCATCACCCTCGCGGCGGGCGTGCTCGCCGGCTGCACCGGCACCCCGGCCACCGGGGAGGACCCGGGTCTCGACGACACCCCCACCGCCCTGCCCGACGTCGAGTGCGTCGAGCCCGAGACGGAGGTCGCCCTCCAGCCCGTGCGGCTCATGCTCCAGTGGTTGCCGCAGGCCCAGTTCGGCGGGTACTACGCCGCCGACTGCCTCGGCTACTTCGCCGAAGCGGGGCTGGATGTCGAGATCATCCCGACCGGCGGCGACATCGTCCCGCAGGAGGCGCTCTTCGCCGGCGAGGCCGACTACGCGATCGCCTGGGTTCCGAAGGTGCTCGGCTCGATCGAGGCGAGCGGCATCGAGGTCACCAACATCGCGCAGATCTTCCAGGAGTCGGGCACCCTCCAGGTGTCGTGGAAGGGCGACGGCATCGAGTCGGTCGCCGACTTCGAGGGCAAGCGCATCGGCTCGTGGGGCTTCGGCAACGAGTGGGAGATCTTCGCCGCGATGGCGGCCGAGGGCCTGGACTCGACGTCGGTGTCGATCACGACGCAGGACTTCTCGATGAACGCCCTGCTCGACGGCGACGTCGACGCCGCCCAGGCGATGACCTACAACGAGTGGGCCCAGGTGCTCGAGACCGTCAACCCGGAGACGGGCGCGCTCTACACCGAGGCCGACTTCGACGTCGTGAGCTACTCCGACACCGTCGGCGCCATGCTCCAGGACGCCATCTGGGCGCGCACCGGCGACCTCGCCGACCCCGCGTTCGCGACGCAGACGGTCGAGTTCCTCAAGGCCGTCATCAAGGGCTGGGTCTACACCCGCGACAACCCCGAGGAGGGCGCGTCGATCGCCTACGCCGCCGCGCTCGACGCGGCCGCCGCGTTCCCGGTCGGCCCCGGCCACCAGCTCTGGATGATGAACGAGGTCAACAAGCTCGTCTGGCCGGCCCCGGACGGCATCGGCGTCATCGACGCGGACGCCTGGGCGCAGACCGTCGACGGCTCGCTCGCCTCGGTCAACCAGGACGGCGTGAAGCTCATCACCACCGCGCCGCCCGCGTCGGCGTACTCGAACGAGTACATCCTCGCCGCGCTCGAGGCGCTCGGCGGTGAGGGTATCGACCTCACCGGCAGCGGCTTCAGCCCGATCACCGTCACGCTCAAGGCGGGCGGCATCTAGGAGTACCGTGCCCGGGGGCGGTTCTCGCCGCCCTCGGGCATCCCGCGCCTCACCCGCATCGCTCAGCACCACCCGCACCACCCAGAAAGGCCCCTCCCATGACCAGCACCGCTCCCGACCCCGCCCTCGGCGCGCGCACCCTCGAACTGGACCGCGCCCACGTCTTCCACTCCTGGTCGGCCCAGGGGTCGCTCAGTCCCTTCGTCGTCGCCGGGGCCCACGGCTCCGAGGTCTGGGACTACGACGGCACCCGCTACCTCGACTTCTCCAGCCAGCTGGTCAACACCAATATCGGCCACACGCACCCGAAGGTCGTCGCCGCCATCCAGGAGCAGGCCGCCCTGCTGCCGACGATCGCGCCCGCGCACGCCAACCTCGCGCGCGGCGAGGCGGCGTCCCGCATCCTCGCGCGCGCCGGCGAGCACTTCCGCAAGGTCTTCTTCACCAACGGCGGTGCGGATGCCAACGAGAACGCGATCCGGATGGCGCGCATCACGACCGGCCGCGACAAGGTGCTGAGCACCTACCGCAGCTACCACGGCAACACGGGCGCCGCGATCGTCGCCACCGGCGACTGGCGCCGCGTGCCCAACGAGTACGCCCGCGGGCACGTGCACTTCTTCGGCCCGTTCCTGTACCGCTCCGAGTTCTGGGCGGAGACGGTGGAGCAGGAGTGCGAGCGCGCCCTGCACCACCTCGAGCGCGTCATCCAGGCGGAAGGCCCCGCGTCGATCGCGGCGATCCTCATCGAGGGCGTGCCCGGCACCGCCGGCGTGCTCATGCCCCCGCCCGGCTACCTCACGGGCGTACGCGCGCTCGCCGACAAGTACGGCATCGTGCTCATCCTCGACGACGTCATGTCGGGCTTCGGCCGCACCGGCACCTGGTTCTCGTGGCAGAACCCGGAGATCAACCCCGACGGCATCGTGCCCGACCTCATCACCTTCGCGAAGGGCGTCAACTCCGGCTACGTGCCGGTCGGCGGCGTCATCATCTCCGACTCGATCGCCGCGGCGTTCGACGACCAGGTGTTCCCCGGCGGGCTCACCTACTCGGGCCACCCGCTCGCGATGGCGTCGATCGTCGCCGCCCTCGACGCCATGGAGGAGGAGGGGATCGTCGCCAACGCCGCTCGCGTCGGCGCCGACATCCTCGGACCGGGCCTGCGGGCGCTCGCCGAGAAGCACGACGTCATCGGCGAGGTGCGCGGCACGGGCGTCTTCTGGGCGCTCGACCTGGTGACCGACCGCGCGACCCGCGAGCCGGTCTCGCCGGCCGTCATCGGCAAGCTCAAGGGCGAGCTGATGACGCGCGGCTACCTGCCGTTCTTCGCCGACAACCGCCTCCACGTCGTCCCGCCGTGCGTCATCACGGCGGAGGAGGCGCAGCGCGGTCTCGCGATCCTCGACGAGGCGCTCGCGGCCCTCTGAGGCCGAGCGCCGACGGGCGAGGCAGCGTAGAATCGCCGATCGTGTCTGCCTCGCCCTTCGTCGTGAACGTTCGCGACCTCGTCCACCGTCCCGGTGAGATGAGGGAGCGCGAGCTCGACATCGTCCTGCCCGAGAAGCTGGGCGAGGGCGCCGCGTCGGTTCCGGCCGGCGAGGAGCTGCACATCGACCTGCGCCTCGAGGGCCTCCACGAGGGCGTGCTCGCCACCGGCGACGTCGACACCGTCGCCATTGCCGAGTGCGTGCGCTGCCTCGACCCCGTCGAGATCGACGTCCAAGTCGAATTCCAGGAGCTTTTCGCGTATTCTCCTGGGGAAGCTTTCGACTTCGTGGTTCGAGACGACCAGCTGGATCTCGAACCCGTCGTGAGGGATGCGGTGGTGCTGTCGCTGCCGTTCCAACCGGTCTGCCGGCCGGACTGTCCCGGCCTCGACCCCACCACGGGGGAGCGGCTCCCGGACGGCTTCGTGCCGGAGGTCGAGAAGGCGCCTGACCCGCGTTGGGCCGCCCTCGAAGGCCTCCGCACCGCAGAATCCCCGAAGACCTCGGGCACCAACGAGAAGTGAGATAACCATGGCCGTTCCCAAGCGCAAGCAGTCGCGCGCCAACACGCACGCCCGCCGCTCGCAGTGGAAGGCTGCCCCCGTGCAGCTCGTGAAGACCGTCGAGAACGGCAAGGTGACCTACAGCCTTCCGCACCGCGCGAAGGTCGTCGAGGACTCGGCCGGCACGCCCCTGTACCTGGAGTACAAGGGCCGCAAGGTCGCTGACGTCTGACACGTCCGGTCGTCCTGAGGCCGCGGCCGACGCCGCGAAGCCCTCGACGGACGACCTCGCCGAGAAGCTCCGGATCTCCGTCGACCCGGAGCTTCTCGAGCTGGCGCTGACCCACCGCTCGTACGCGTACGAGAACGGCGGCATCGCGCACAACGAGCGCCTCGAGTTCCTCGGCGACTCGGTGCTCGGCCAGGCCGTCACGGTGAAGCTCTACACCGACCACCCCGACCTCGACGAGGGCGAGCTGGCGAAGCGCCGGGCGAGCCTGGTCTCCAGTGTCGCGCTCGCCGAGATCGCCGGGATGATCGGCCTCGGCGCCCACCTGCGCCTCGGCAAGGGCGAGGAGCAGACCGGCGGCCGGCAGAAGTCGTCGATCCTCGCCGACGCCGTCGAAGCCGTCATCGGCGCGGTGTTCCTCTCCGCCGGGCCCGAGGCCGCGACCGCGTTCGTGCTGCAGCTCATCGATCCGCTGCTCTCCGACCCCGATCGCTTCGGCGCCGCGATGGACCCGAAGACGAGCCTCCAGGAGCTCTCGACGCGCCTCGGCAAGGGGCTGCCGCAGTACCTCGTCACCGATTCCGGCCCCGACCACTCGAAGCGGTTCCACGCGGTCGTCTCCCTCGCGGGCACCGAGATCGCGGCTGGTGACGGCACGAGCAAGAAGCAGGCCGAGATGGCCGCCGCCCTCGAGGCCTGGACGGTGCTCCAGTCCGGCGCGAAGAGCTGACCGGATGCCGGAGCTCCCCGAGGTCGAGGTCGTGCGCTCGGGTCTCGAACCCGCGGCGACGGGCGCGACGATCACGCGCGTCGAGGTGCTCGACGAGCGGTCGCTGCGCCGCCACGACGGCCCGTCGGAGGACTTCGCCGAGCGCCTCACCGGCGCCGTGCTCGCCCGCCCCGAGCGCCGCGGCAAGTTCCTCTGGGTGCCGATCGCCGGCCGCGACGAGGCGCTCGTCGTGCACCTCGGGATGTCGGGCCAGGTGCTGCTGCGCGCCCCGGACGCCCCGCGCGACCGCCTCACCCGCATCGTGCTCGATCTCGACGCCCCCGGCCACGGCCCGGTGCGCGTCGACTTCGTGGATCAGCGCATCTTCGGGTCGATGGCGGTGGATGCGCTCGTGCCGGCATCCGACCACCCGGAGCAGCGCATCCCGTCGCAGGTGACCCATATCGCGCGCGACACCGTCGACCCGCTGTTCGACGACGCCGCGTTCCTGCGCCGGCTCGCGCGGAAGAACACGGGCATCAAGCGCGCGTTGCTCGACCAGACCCTCATCTCGGGCGTCGGCAACATCTACGCGGACGAGTCGCTGTGGGCGGCCCGCATCCATCCCGAGCAGCCGACGGCGACGCTCAGCCGAGCACGCGCGAAGACCCTCCTCGCCGAGGTGCGCCTCGTGCTCGGCCGCGCCCTCGTCGAAGGCGGGACGTCGTTCGACGCGACGTACGTCAACGTGAACGGCGCCTCCGGCTACTTCGCGCACTCGCTCAACGCCTACGGCCGCCACGGCACGCCGTGCCCGCGCTGCGGCCGCCCGATCGTGCGCGAGGAGTTCATGAACCGCGGGTCGCACTACTGCCGCTTCTGCCAGCGGATCCGGGTGCGATGACGCCCGGCCCCGACTAGAGGTCGAGCCGCCAGAGCCCCTCGTAGGAGATCTGCACGAACCCGAGCGCCTCGTTGACGTCGAGCATCGGGCGGTTCTCCTCCGCGTTGAAGGTCAGCACGCTCGGATGCCCGGGCGCCACCTCCTGCAGGTGCGCGAGGTTCGCGAGCTTGAGCAGCATCCCGAGCCGGTGGCCGCGGTGCTCCTCGAGCACGATCGTGCTCCACTGGTGGACGCCCCGGGGGAGCTCCGGAGGGACCGCCATGTCGGTGAACCCGGCGAGCACCCCCGACGGCACGTGCTCGACGGCGGTCACGACGAACGTGCTCGGGTTCTCCCGCTGCAGCCGCTCGCCCTCGGCGACGACGCGGGCGGCGTCCCAGACGTCCTCGGGGGTCCCGACGCCGCCGTCCGGCGGGTCGGTGCTCATGCGCGTGAACAGCTCCGCCATCCCGTTGAGCCAGCGCTCCGGGGTGGGACCGACCCAGCGGTGGAGGCGGAAGTCGGGGCCGCTGCGCTCGACCGCGGCGGCGAGCCGCTCGGCGATCCCCTCCACCGGGAGCGCGAGCCGGCTCAGCCGGTTCACCTGCTCCAGGCGGTAGCCGCGCGCGTCCATGAACCGGGTCGTGCGCGAGTGCTCGGGGATGGAACCGCCGCCCGTCGGCGGGATGCGGCGCTCGCCCCCGAGGTCGTTCTCGGGCACGTAGGCGATGACCTTGCGGCGGCCGTGGCGGCGCACGGCGTCTTCGACGGCGTCCATGAGCCCGCGACCGATGCCGCGGCCCTCGTGGTCGGGGTCGGTCGTCGCGTAGGCCCACGCCGTCTCGTCCTCGCCGGCCTGGAAGATGACCGAGCCGAAGCCGACGACCCGGTCCCCCTCGCGGGCGATGACGAGCGCCGCCGGCCGGTACGGGTCCCGGACGTGGGCGAGCTCGTCCTCCGGGCTCGTCGCCCGCTCCGTCGTCGCGAACCACTTCGCATCCGCGCGGTGCTGCACGCGGATCCCGGCGACGAAGTCGTCCCAGCCCGCTGCTCCGACGGCCTCCGGGATGGGGAGCTCGTCGACCTCGATGGCGCTCATGGCGCATCCTGCCTCTCGCCGCTCGCTCGGTCGGCGGGCAGCCGATCAGGATAACCCGGTCCGGTACCGTAGTCGAAGGTCCGGGAGCGCCGGACCCTGAGCCGAATCGGAGTCGCGTGTACCTGAAGAGCCTGACCCTCAAGGGGTTCAAGTCCTTCGCGACCCCCACGACGTTCGCGTTCGAGCCGGGCGTCACGTGCGTCGTCGGACCGAACGGATCCGGCAAGTCGAACGTCGTCGACGCCCTCGCCTGGGTCATGGGCGAGCAGGGCGCGAAGACCCTCCGCGGCGGCAAGATGGAGGACGTCATCTTCGCCGGCACCGCGACGCGCGGGCCGCTCGGCCGCGCCGAGGTGCAGCTGACGATCGACAACTCCGACGGCGCGCTGCCGATCGAGTACTCCGAGGTGACGATCTCGCGCACCCTGTTCCGCAACGGCGGCAGCGAGTACGCGATCAACGGCGAGCAGTGCCGCCTCCTCGACGTGCAGGAGCTGCTCTCCGACTCCGGGCTCGGCCGCGAGATGCACGTCATCGTCGGCCAGGGCCAGCTCGACGCCGTGCTGCACGCGACCCCCGAGGATCGCCGCGGGTTCATCGAGGAGGCCGCGGGCATCCTCAAGCACCGGCGCCGCAAGGAGAAGACGATCCGCAAGCTCGAGGCGATGCAGGCGAACCTGACGCGCCTCTCCGACCTCGCCGGCGAGATCCGCCGCCAGCTGAAGCCCCTCGGGCAGCAGGCCGAGATCGCGCGCGAGGCGGCGATCATCCAGGCGACCGTCCGCGACGCCCGCGCCCGCCTCCTCGCCGACGAGGTCGTCACCCTGCGCGCCGCGATCGCCGACCTCGGCAAGGGCGAGAGCGAGCGCAAGACCGAGCGCCTCGTGCTCCAGGAGCAGCTCGACCAGGCCCGGCTGCGGCAGGCCCGCCTCGAGCAGACGATGGGCGGGGACGCCGTCGACGGCGCGCGCCGCATCGCCTTCGGCCTCGAGCAGGCGCAGGACCGCCTCCGCTCGCTCTTCACCCTCGCCAACCAGCGCCTCACCCTCCTCGCCCAGCAGGCGGAACTGCCCGGGATGTCGGCGACCGTCAGCCAGCGCATGGTCGACGACGCCGTCGAGGAGATCGCACGCCTCGGCGAGGGCGTGACCGCCGCGGAGGAGGCCCTCGGCCGCGCGTCCGCCGTCACCGCGACCGCGCGCGCCTCGCTCGACTCCCTCGACGAGGAGATCAGCGCGCAGAGCGCCCTCGTCTCCGCGCACGACCTCGAGCAGGGCCGCCTCGACGGCGTCGTCGCCGCCGCGGAGTCCCGGCTCGCCGCGACCCGCACCGAGGCGGAGCGCCAGCGCCCCGCCCTCGCCCAGGCGGAGGAGCGCCGCGAGGTCGCCCGCGCCGAACTGCTCGCCCTCGAGGGGGATGCCGACGCCGTCAGCGAGGACGACTCGCTCGCCGCCGCGGTGACCGCCGCCGACGCCGCCGTCGAGACCCTGCGCGCCGAGGTGGACGCGCTCCGCGAGGAGCTGCACGCCTCGGAGCGCGAGCGCGACGCCCTCGCCGCGCGCACCGGCGCCCTGTCCCTCGCCCTCGACCAGAAGGACGGCTCGGGCGCCATCGTGGGCGCCTCCGGCATCCGCGGCCTCGTGGCCGAGCACATCCAGGTGAAGCCCGGGTTCGAGGCGGCGATCGCCGCGGCGCTCGGCTCGCTCTCCGACGCGGTGCTCGCCGACTCCCGGGACGCCGCCCTCGCGGCGCTCGACGAGGTGCGCTCGAGCGAGGCCGGCCGCGTCGAGATCGTCATCGCCGACGGCGCCGAGTTGCCCGTCCCCGCGCTGCCCTCGGGTGTCGTCTCGGCCGCCGAACTGGTGACCGGGCCCTCCGGCATCCGCGGCCTGCTCGCCCACTCCGTGATCGTCGACGACCTCGCCGCCGCGCGTGCCGCGTGGCCCGCGGTCGCGAAGATCGGCGGGCTCACGATGATCACCCGCGACGGCGACGTGATGACCGAGCACGTGCTGCGCGGCGGCTCCGGCGCCGGGCGCTCGACGATCGAGCTCGCCGCCGAGCGGGATGCCGCCCAGGCCCGGCTCGCCGAGGTCACGACCGCGATCGAGCGACAGAAGTTCGCGCTCGCGCAGAAGCGCGAAGAGCTCGACGTCGCCCAGATCGACGCCGCGACCGCCGCCGCCGCGCTCAAGGAGTTCGACACCCGCCTCGCCGAGCGCAGCGAAGCCCTCGGCCGGTCGCGCGTCGCCCTCGAGGCCGCTCAGGCGGAGGGCGAGCGCCTCGCGGCATCCCTGCGCGAACTGGCGACCGCCGTCGAAGAGGCCGAGACCGCCCTCGAGCAGGCGCGCGCCGAGCGCGACGCCCATGCCGCGAGCCCGCGCCCGATGCTCGACGTCTCCGCCCGCGACGAGCTGTTCGCCGAACTGGAGGCCGCCCGCGCCGCCGAGGTGCAGGCGCGCGTCGAACTGGAGACCGCGCGCGAGCGCGTGCGGGCCCAGTCGGCGCAGGCCGAGTCGCTGCGCAAGCAGATGGAGGCCGAGCGCGCCGCCGCGGAGGAGGCCGCCCGCCTCGCCGTGCAGCGCCAGCACCAGGTCGAGGCCGCGCAGCGCGTCCTCGCGGCGCTCCCCGCGGCGATGGATGTCGCCGACCGCTCCGTCGCCGAGGCCCGCGTCGCCCTCGCCGCCGCCGAAGCCGCGCGCGCCCAGCAGAACGAGGAGCTGAGCGAACTGCGCCGCTCCGAGGCGAGCCTGCGCGAGCGGCTCACGGCGCTCAACGAGAACGTGCACGGCCTCGAGATGCAGGCCTACGAGAAGAAGCTGCACCTCTCGACGCTGCTCGAGCGGGTCGCCGAAGACCTCGCCCTCGACGAGGAGGTGCTCGTCGCCGAGTACGGCCCCGAGGTGCCGATCGTCGAGACGACCGAGGTCGACGGCGAAGAGGTGACGACCGAGAAGCCCTTCGTGCGATCCGAGCAGGAGGCGCGCCTCGCCGCCGCCGAGCGCAAGCTCACCCAGCTCGGCCGGGTCAACCCGCTCGCGCTCGAGGAGTTCGAGGCGCTCGAGCAGCGCCACCGCTTCCTCACCGAGCAGCTCGCCGACCTCACGGCGACGCGCAAGGACCTGATGACGATCATCGAGGAGATCGACGAGAAGATGCAGACCATCTTCAAGTCGGCCTTCGAGGACACCAAGGCCGCGTTCGACCAGGTCTTCCCGATCCTCTTCCCGGGCGGCACCGGGAGCCTGCACCTCACCGATCCCGAGAACATGCTCACCACGGGCATCGAGGTCACGGTGAAGCCCGCGGGCAAGAAGATCGAGCGCCTGTCGCTGCTCTCCGGTGGCGAGCGCTCGCTCGCCGCGGTCGCCCTCCTGATGGCGATCTTCAAGGCGCGGCCCAGCCCGTTCTACATCATGGACGAGGTGGAGGCGGCGCTCGACGACGCCAACCTCGGCCGCCTGCTCACCGTGATGGAGGACCTGCGACAGGACTCGCAGCTCATCGTCATCACGCACCAGAAGCGCACGATGGAGATCGCCGACGCGCTCTACGGCGTCTCGATGCGCCAGGACGGCGTGAGCGCCGTCGTCGGCCAGCGGGTGCAGGAGCGCGCGACCGCGAGCTGACGCTCGTCAGCCGGCGGGCCGGCCGAGCACGTAGGTCTGGATGGCGAGCACGGCGGCGCCGCGGCACCATTCGACGTCGTCGCCCGACGTCGTGGCGAGCGGCAGGTCGCTCGCGCGCGGGTCGCGGTCCTGGGCGAGTCCCTCGGCGACGGCCTCGGCGGCGACCGACGCGAGGCGCACGCCCTCGCCGCCGAGCACGACGAGTTCCGGCACGGTGAGGTTGGCGATCGCGGCGAGCAGGCGCCCGAGGCCGCGTCCGGCGTCGTCGACGATGCGCCGCGCGGCGGGCTCCCCGGCGGCCGCGAGGTCGAGCGCCTCGTCGTAGTGGACCGTCCGCCCGAGTGCCGTCGAGACCCCGGATTCGATCGCGGAGGTCGTGAGCACGCTCTGCGCGCATCCGCGGTGCCCGCCGGCGCACACCGGGCCGAACGGGTCGAGCGGCCAGTGCCCGACGAGGCCGATGCCGGAGTCGGGGCCGACGACGACGTTGCCGCCGACGACGAGCCCGTAGCCCACGCCCGCGCCGAGCGTCACCACGGCGAACCTGTCGATCCCGCGCGCGGCGCCGAACCAGTTCTCGTACTCGGTGAACGCGGTCACGTCGTTGGCGATGACCGTCGGGAGGCCGACGCGCGATTCGAGCAGGGCGCCGAGTTCGACATCCTGCCAGCCGAGGAACGGCGCGCTCCGGATGCGTCCGTGCGGCCCCACGAGTGCGCCGACTCCGATGCCGACGGCGGTGATCGGGGGGATGCCGTCCGAAAGCCGCTCGACGAGCCCGGCGATGGACTCGACGACGGCGTCGGGTTCGCGCGAGTGCAGCCGCGCCGAGGCGCTCGCGAGCACTCCGCCGCGCAGATCGGTCGCGACGCCGAGGACGCCGTCCCCGGTGAGCTTGAAGCCGAGGAACCGGCGCGACGAGGGCACGATGTCGAGGAGGCGCGACGGCCGCCCGACGCCGCCGTCGGTGCGCTCCCCGACCTCGACGAGCAGGCCGGCCTCGAGCAGCGGCGTGCTGAGGCGGGTGAGCGAGCCGGGGGAGAGGTCGAGCCGGCGGGCGATCTCACTGCGCGAGATGGGGCCGTTGAGCAGTACTTCGAGGGCGACGGCGGTGGTGGGGCCCGCATCCGGCGTCCACGGTGGCAGCGCGATGCGCATGGGTGCGTTCACCTCCTGATCCCGCCATTGCTTTCGTGGCTGAATGAAACGTAGCGGATACTGCCCGATTCGCGACCCTTGACACGGTAATTTCTTTTGCCGTAAAACTAATGGCGCACCCAGGCGTGATCGGTAGTCACATCGCCGACATGCGAACGATGAAGTTCAGAGTGAAAGGCAAACGAGTGAAGACTCTCAAGCAACTGGCGCCGCTCGCGGCGCTCGGCGTCGCGGCGCTCGCCCTCGGCGGCTGCACCGCCGGCGGGGAGACCGGATCCTCCGGGATCGGGCAGCCCGGCGCCACCGACATCTCCGGGACCGTGACCTTCTGGCACGCGTTCAGCACCGACTCGACCGAGGTCGCGACCCTCGAGGACGTGCTCATCCCCGCGTTCGAGGACCGCTTCCCCGACGTCGACGTCAAGGCCGTCGCCGTGCCCTACGACGAGCTGCACCAGAAGCTCATCACGGCCGTCGCCGGCGACCAGCTCCCCGACCTCGTGCGCGCCGACATCATCTGGGTGCCCGAGCTCGCCGAACTCGGCGTGCTCGAGCCGCTGAGCGCGTCGATGCCGGACTTCCAGGAGATCGCCGACAAGGTGTTCCCCGGCCCGCTCGCCACCAACCGCTGGAAGGGCGAGTACTACGGCCTGCCGCTGGGCACCAACACCCGCGTCACCATGTACAACGCCGACGTCTTCGCGGCGGCCGGCGTCGAGGTCCCGGCGACCTTCGAGGAACTGCTCGCCGCGGCCCCCGCGCTCAAGGCGGCCGGCGCCTACGCGTTCGCCGACAACGGCGCGAGCGGCTGGAACGTGCTGCCCTGGATCTGGAGCGCGGGCGGCGACATCGTCGACCCCGACGTGACCAAGGCCAGCGGATACCTCAACAGCCCCGAGTCGGTGGCGGGCGTGCAGATGCTCGTCGACCTCTACCAGGGCGGATACCTGCCGCCGATCATCCTCGGCGACGCGGGCGGCCTCTCCACGAGCGACGGCCTCGTGCAGGGCGACTACGCGACCATCTACGACGGACCCTGGATGTACCCGATCTTCGCGGGCCAGTACCCGGACTTCGAGCTCCACGACGCCCCCGTCTTCGCGGGCGCGGGCGGCAGCATCTCCGTCGTCGGCGGTGAGGATGTCGTGCTCACCAGCTCGTCGCAGAACAAGGCGGCGGCCGCCGAGTTCCTGCGCTACCTGCTCTCCGAGGAGGCGCAGCTCGCGATGGCGAAGGTCGGCGTCATGCCGGTGCTCTCGGGCCTCGGCAGCGACCTGACGGGCATCAACCCGAACTTCGCGACCTTCGTCGAGCAGCTCGCCAACGCCCGTCCGCGTCCCGCGACGCCGGCCTGGCCGAAGATCGACGCCCTCATCCAGGACGAGATCCGCGCCGCCATCCGGGGCGACAAGACGGTCCAGGAGGCGCTCGACGACGCGGCGAAGCAGGCCGACGAGCTCCTCGCCGAGTACAACTGACCCGACCGGATCGACCGACGGATCGCACATGACGACATCGATGGGGACGCCGCCCACGGCACTCATCGCGTCGGCGACCCCCCGGCGGCGGCGCACACCCGCCGCCGCCGGGGCACGTCGCCGGGCGGCGCTCGCGGGCTACACCTTCGTGCTGCCCGGCTTCGCGCTCTACGCGCTCGTCATGCTCTACCCCGCGGTCCAGACCTTCCTGCTGAGCCTGCGCGACTGGAAGATCGGCCGGGGCGCGGTGAGCCCCTGGGTGGGGCTCGACAACTACGTCGAGGCCTTCCAGGACCCGAAGTTCCTCGACTCCCTGCTGAACGCGCTCGTCTACACCGTCGTGACGGTGCCGCTGCAGATCGCGATCGGACTCTTCCTCGCGGTGCTGCTGGACAGCAAGCTTCCGGGGCGCGTCGCGTTCCGGGTGCTCTTCTACCTCCCCGTCGTGACGAGCTGGGTCGTCGTCTCGCTGCTCTTCCAGTTCATGTTCTCCTCCGGCGACGGACCCGCGAACTTCATCGCGGTCGACGTGCTCCACCTCGCCGACGAGAACATCGGCTGGTTCCGCGAGCGCTGGACGTCGTTCATCGCGATCTGCGCCCTCGGCGTCTGGAAGGGGATCGGCTGGGCGATGCTGATCTTCCTCGCCGCCCTCACCGCCGTGCCGCGCGAACTCCACGAGGCCGCGGCCCTCGACGGCGCCGGCGCGGGGAAGCGGTTCTGGCACGTCTCCGTGCCCGCCATCCGCGGCGCCCTCGCCGTCGTCGTCATCCTCCTGGTGATCGGCGGGTTCAACGTCTTCATCTCGGTGCTGCTGATGACCGGCGGCGCCCACGACACCCAGGTGCCGCTGACCTACATGTACACGCAGGCGTTCGAGTTCCTCGAGTTCGGCTACGGCAGCGCCATCTCCTTCACGCTCACCGCGATCGTGCTCGCCGTCTCGGCGCTGCAGTACTGGTGGACCCGGCGACGGATGGCGGACTGATGGACATGGTCGGCTCGCGCCGTCGGCGCGCTCTCTCCTACGCGGTGCGCTACGCGTTCCTCGTCGTCGCGGCGTTCATCCTCGTGTACCCGTTCCTGTTCATGGTCTCGACGTCGCTCAAGAGCCGCTCGTTCGTGCTCGGCGACCCGATGAAGCTCATCCCCGACGAGCCGACCATCGAGAACTACGTCCGCGTGCTCACGACCGAGAACTTCGGGCTGTACTTCCTCAACTCGACGATGGTCGCGGTCGCGAGCACCTTCCTCATCGTGCTGCTGTCGTCGATGATGGCCTACGCGTTCACCCGGCTCGAGTTCCCGGGGCGGCGCATCCTCTTCGCCTGCATCGTCGTCGGGCTCACCATCCCGACGATGATGCTGATCATCCCGCAGTTCCTCCTCGCCCGGGATCTGCAGCTGCTCAACTCGCTCGCCGGGCTCGTGCCGTTCTACGTCGGAACCGCTCTCGCCTTCAACACCTTCCTGCTCTCCGGCTTCTTCCAGGGCATCCCGAAGGAGCTCGACGAGGCGATGGAGATCGACGGCGCCGGACCCTGGCGGCGCTACGTGAGCCTCGCGCTCCCGCTGTCTAAGCCCGCGCTCGGCACGTGCGTGATCTTCGCCTTCCTCGGCACGTGGGACGAGTTCGCGTGGGCGCTCACCGTGCTCAACGACGTCGAGCAGCGCACCCTGCCGATCGCGATCGCCCTCTTCCACGGGCAGCACTCGACGAGCTGGGGCCTCGTGTTCGCCGCCTCGCTCATCGCCATCGTCCCCGTCCTCATCGTCTACATCGTGTTCCAGCGCTTCTTCGTCGCTGGCCTGGCCTCCGGAGCAATCAAGAACTGATGACCACCACCGCCACCACCCTCTCCGACCTCGCCGCGGCGAGCGTGCGCGTGATCGCCGACGGGCAGGCCCCGACGGGGGGCTACGTCGCGAGCCCGACGTTCTCCCAGTACGGGTTCGCCTGGCTGCGCGACGGCGCGTACTGCGCGCTCGCGATGGATGCCGCGGGCGAGTCCCGTTCGGCCCGGGCCTTCCACCGCTGGGTCGCGGGCGTGCTCTCCGCCCAGTCCGGCCGCATCGCCCAGCTGGTCGCGCGCCTCGACCGCGGCGAGCAGGTGACCGGGCTCGAGATGCTGCCCACGCGCTACACCCTCGGCGGCGACGTCGAGCCGGAGGCGGAGGAGTGGCCGAACTTCCAGCTCGACGGCTACGGCACGTGGCTGTTCGCACTGCACGCCCACCTCGGGGGCGAGGACCCGGCGGAGTTCCGCGAGGCGATCGGGCTCGCCGCCGACTACCTCCGCGCCGCCTGGCGGCTGCCCTGCTACGACTACTGGGAGGAGTTCGGCGACCGGCGCCACACGTCGACGCTCGCCGCGATCGCCGCGGGGTTCCGCGCCGCGAGCCGGCTGCTCGGCGACGCCTCGCTCGACCGCCTCGCCGATGACGTGCTCGCCGACATCCGCGCGACCTGTGTCGTCGACGGCGCGTTCGTGAAGGGCCCCGAGGACGACCGCGTGGATGCGAGCCTCGTGTCGCTCGCGACGCCGTTCGGGCTCGTCGCCGCCGACGACCCGGCGATGCGCGCGACGATCGCGCGCATCCGCACCGAACTCGCGAGCCCGAGCGGAGGGATCCGCCGCTACCTCGGCGACACCTACTTCGGCGGCAACCCGTGGATCCTGCTCACCGCGTGGCTCGGCTGGCACGACCGGCTGACCGGCGACGACGCGGGATACCGTCACGCGGTCGACTGGGTCCTCGCCCACGTCTCGCCGGGGGCGATGCTCCCCGAGCAGCTCACGGCGGAGCCGCAGTCGCCCGAGTTCGTGCAGCCGTGGATCGACCGCTGGGGTCCCGTCGCCGACCCGCTGCTGTGGTCGCACGCCAAGTTCCTGCTGCTGACCTCCGGCGCGCGTGCCACGGTGTGGGAGTGAGCATCCTCCTGCCGGATCGCGCCGGATACCGCCCCGGCGACGACGTCGTCATCGAGCTCGATCCGCCGGCGCCCGCCGCCGGCGAGCTCGTCGTCACCCGCCTCGCCGAGGTGGTGCGGCGGGTCCCCGTCGCCGCGGGGGAGGGCCGTCTTGCGCTCGGACCCTTCTCCCGCGGCGGCTACGGGGTGCGGCTCGGGGAGGCGACGACGGCGTTCGACGTGCTCGACGACCCGTTCGAGCGGCCCCGCTACGGCTTCGTCGTCAAGCTCACCGAGCCGGAGCGCATCCCCGCGGTCACGCGCACCTTCCGCCGGCTCCACCTGTCGGCGGCGCAGCTCTACGACTGGGCGTACCGGCACTCGGAACTCCTTCCGCCGTCCCGGCGGTACGTCGACCCGCTCGGGATGGAGCGCGACCTCGAGGTCGTGGATGCGCTCGCGACGGCGTTCGGCGAGGCGGGCACGCTCGCCCTCGGCTACTCCGCCGTCTACGCGATCGGCAGCGGCGAGGTCGCCGACTGGTCCGGGTCGCTGCTGCTGCGCACCGACGGGGAGCCCTACCGGCTGGGCGACGACTTCCTCGTTCTCGTCGACCCGGCGGAGCCGCGCTGGCTCGAGCACTACCTCGCCCAGCTCGAGCGCGCCCTCCACGGGACCGCGTTGCGCGGATTCCACCTCGACCAGTACGGCTGGCCCAAGTTCGCCCGCCGCTCCGACGGCGAGCGGGTCGACCTCGCGGTCTCATTCGCGACGCTGCTCCACGCGGTGCGCGAGCGGCTGCCCGAGGCGCGGTTCATGTTCAACAACGTCAACGACTTCGGGACGGCCGAGACGGCCGCCGCGCCCCAGGACGCGACGTACATCGAGGTGTGGCCGCCGCACTCGACCCTGCGCGACCTCGCCGATCTCGCGGCGTCGGCGCGCGCGCGGCGGCCCGAGCATCCGCCGATCCTCTCCGCCTATCTGTCGTGCTTCCGCGACGAGCCGGAGGACCGGGCGGTCGCGGCCGCCGAACTGGTCATGGCCACGGCGTTCTCCTCCGGAGCGGCCCACCTGCTCCTCGGCGAGGACGGCGCGGCCCTGACCGACCCGTACTACCCGCACCACCACGAGCTCTCGCCGGTGTCGCTCGAGCGGTTCGTGCCCTGGTACGACTTCGCGGTGCGCTACGGCGACCTGCTCTACGACCCCGCGGCGATCGACGTCACCGAGTCCTACGCCGGCGGGATCAACCAGGACGTCGTCGTCGAGGCGGGTGTCCCGGTCACGACGAAGCCCGAGGCGGGCTCGCTCTGGGTGCGTGTGGTCCGCACCGGAGCAGGACTCCTCGTGCACCTCGTCGACCTCGGCGACCAGTCCGAGTCGGCGTGGGATGCGGGCAAGGCGCCCGCCACGCCGCGCGCGGGGGTCCGGATCGGCATCGCCCCCGTCGCCCCGGATGCCCGCATCCGGTTCGCGACCGTCGACGCTCCCGACCTCGTCGAGCTGGCCGCGGCGGGGACGGGGGCGACCGAGCAGTCGGACGCCCTCTCGGCCGCCCAGTCGACCTCGTGGTTCGTGGTCCCGCCCTTCCGGGTCTGGGGGATGCTGCTCATCCCGCACGACGCGCTGGGCTGACCGCGAGCCGGCGCCCCGGGCAGAGCTGAACACGGCTCATCCGAGCCGCTATCTTTGCGCCGTGAAACGCTGGGTCTCCGCCGTCCTGCTCGCCGTCGTCGCCGTCGCAGGGCTCATCTCCGCACCCCTCGCCGCCCACGCCGACGAGGCCGACTGCGCCGACGTGCGCTACGCGCAGAGCACCGGATACGAGATGTTCCAGGTGCCGACGCGCCTGCTGCCGCCGCCGATGCGCAACAGCGGCTACGACTGCGCCGTGCGCCTCGCCGACGAGGAGTTCGACGAGTCGGTGCTGCCGGACGGGCGGTACGCGGAGTCGATCCGCTTCGTGCTCGTCTACGTCGACATGACCTACGACGAGCTCGTCGAGTTCTACCGCGCGTGGGAGCGCAGCGGCTTCGCAGACGGCGACGAGATCAACATCGTCTCCGACGACACCGGCTCGCACAGCGTCGGCTACGGCGCCGAGGATCTCGCCGCGCTCGACCCGCGCCCCGGGTACGTCAACGCGCGGTTCAGCAACGGCTCGAACACGCCGCCCCCGTCGGTCGTGGGTCACAACATCTACGAGTTCGCGTGGGCCGACGGCATCGACTTCGACAACTCGACCGGGCTCTCCGGGCGCCCGAGCCTGTTCGCGAACGTGATCCTCACCGAGCCGTTCCTCAAGGGCACCGACTTCGACGACCCGAGCAGCCTCGGCGACCTGCCGACGATCGGCGACAAGATCCCGACGCCGACCCAGTGGGGCGTCATCGGCGCCGGCTCGCTCATGCTCATGCTCGTCGTCGGCTGGCCCTCGACCCTGCTCAACTCGGTCGTCGGCTCGCGTTACCAGTCGGTCGTCAACTGGGTCACCACGCGCTTCCGCCGGAAGAAGACGGATGCCGCCCCGGCCGTGCCCGCCGCGGCCGCTCCCGCCCCGGACGCTCCCGCCCCGGACGGGGAGGCGGCCCCCGCGCCGATCAAGCGCTCGGGCCTTCCCGGATGGCTGATGTGGCCGGGCTTCGCGCTCGCCGCCCTCGCCGGCGCGTTCGTCGACCCCGATTTCGGCTTCAACCCGATGTCGGTGCGCCTGATCATCACGCTGTTCCTGTCGTTCCTGCTGTTCAACCTGCTCGCCTGGTGGGTCGTCCGCCGCGTGGCGATCCGGCTCCAGCCCGACTCCGACCCGTACCTGCGCTTCCGCTGGGGCTCGCTCATCCTCGTGATCGTCGCCGTGCTCGTCGCGCGGCTGCTGTCGCTCGAGCCGGGCGTCATCTTCGGTCTCGTCGCGGGCATCGCCTATGCGACGACCCTCAAGGCGGCCAAGAGCGCGGTCATCACGATCATCGGCTCGGCGCTCGGCCTCGTGCTCGCCGTCGTGGCGTGGATCGGCTACTCGCTCATGTCGCCGCTGCCGATCGACAACTTCGCGTGGGTGTTCCTCGTCGAGTTCCTGGCCGGCGTGACGATCAAGGGCGTTTCGACCCTTCCGCTCTCGCTCCTGCCGCTCGGCAACCTGGAGGGCGCGAAGCTGTTCTCCTGGCGCAAGGTCGTCTGGGCGATCTCCTACATGGTCGGCCTCGCGGCGTTCATGATCGTCATGCTCACGGTGCCGAAGTCGTGGGGCGAGGTGCCGGGCGACTTCCTGCGCTGGCTCGTGCTATTCGGCGTCTACGCCCTCGTCTCGATCCTGATCTGGGCCGTCAACGCCTACCTGCTCAAGAAGCGGCCCCTCCCCCCGGAGGCCGAGCAGGGCGACCAGCCCGACGCGATCACGATCGACTGAGGTTGGGGCGCGAGATGCCCTTTTCTGCGCATCTCGCGCCCCAACGCTGCAGAAAGCGGCATTTCGCGGGCCAAGCCGGTCAGGCCAGGCGGCCGTCGCCGGGGCGCTTCACACGGAACCAGCGGTAGCCGTAGGCGCCCAGCTCGACCTGGGCGCGGGCGCCCTCGACGGGGACGCGCTCGGGCCCGAGCAGGTCGACGAGCTCGGTGCCGTCGGGTTCGTCCGGCACGGCGAAGGGGACGGTGACCGGGCGCTCGGCGAAGTTGTGCAAAGCGACGAACCGGCCGAGCGGACTCGTCATCGCGTGGGCGAGGACGGCCTCCTCCGGCTGGTCGAGCAGCTCGAACGACCCCCAGCCGATCTCGGGCGACGTGCGGTACCGGGCGGCGAACCGCTGCACGTGCTGCAGCAGCGAGTCGTCGTCCTCCCGCTGGGCGAGCACGTTGACGTGCTCGGGCGCCCAGCCGTCCGAGGGCGGCTTCGCGACGAGCCGCGACGGGATCGCCGACGAGAAGCCGCCGTTGCGCGTCGCGTCCCATTGCATCGGCGTGCGCACCGACCCGCGACCGGGGATCTCGGGGTTCTCGCCCATCCCGATCTCCTCGCCGTAGAACAGCACGGGCGTGCCGGGCAGCGAGAACAGCAGGCTGTAGACCATGAGGATGCGGCGCGGGTCGCCCTCCATCATCGTCGGCACCCGCCGGGTGATGCCGCGGCCGTAGATGCGCTGGCTCTCGTCGGGCGCGAACGCGGCGAACACCTCGTCGCGCTCGGCGCCGGAGAGCTTGTCGAGGGTGAGCTCGTCGTGGTTGCGCACGAAGTTCGCCCACTGCGACTCGGGCGCGATCTCCGGTCGCGCGCGCAACGACTCGATGAGCGGCGCCGGATCGCGCCGGGCGAGGGAGAGCCACAGCGCCTGCATCCCGAGGAAGTCGAACTGCATCGTCAGCTCGCTGCCCTCCGCGCCGCCGAAGTACTCCAGCTGCTCCGGGTACGGCAGGTTCACCTCGCCGAGCAGCACCGCCTCGCTCGAGCGGCGCTGCAGGAACCGGCGGATGTCGCGCAGGAACTCGTGCGGATCGCCCAGATCGACCCCGGGCGGCGCCTCGAGCAGGAAGGGGACCGCGTCCACCCGGAACCCGGAGACGCCCAATTGCAGCCAGAAGCCGATCGTCTTGGCGATCTCGTCGCGCACCTTCGGGTTGGCGATGTTGAGGTCGGGCTGGTGCCGGTAGAACGAGTGCAGGAAGTACTCGCCGGTCTTCTCGTCGAGCTCCCACATGCTCGCCTCCTCGCCGGGGAACACGGTCGGGCCGTTCTCCTTCGGCTTCTTCTTCGACCACACGTAGTAGTCGCGGTAGGGCGAGTCGACGCTCGACCGCGCCGCGCGGAACCACGGATGCCGGTCGGAGGTGTGGTTGACGACGAGGTCGACGATGACGCGGATGCCGCGGTCGCGCGCCGTGCGGATGACCTCGACGACATCCCCGTGGGTCCCCAGCCGCGGGTCGACGCCGTAGAAGTCGGTGACGTCGTAGCCGTCGTCGCGGTCGGGGGTCGGGTAGAACGGCATGAGCCACAGGCAGGTCACGCCGAGGTCGGCGAGGTAGTCGATGCGGCGCGCGAGCCCGGCGAAGTCGCCGATCCCGTCGCCGTCGTCGTCGAGGTAGGTCTCGACGTCGAGGCAGTAGACGACCGCGGTCTTCCACCACAGGTCGCTCGTGTCGGTGATCCTCACGGCAGCGCCTCCCGCAGCGCCGGCAGCAGCTCGGGGCCGGCCATCGCGAGGAACGGCGCCTGATCCCGTCCCACGTGGTGCAGGTAGGCGCCGTCGAACCCGGCGCCGACGATCTCGGCGATGCGCTCGGCCAGCCGCCGCGGGTCGTGCTCGACCAGCATCGACCGGCGGAGCGTGTCGGCATCCACGCCCTCGGCGCGGCGGTCGAACTCGGCGGGGTCGTCGATGTCCCACGTCTCGGGCGGTTGCACCGCCGGGCCGTGCCGCCACTGCTGCATCGCGATCGCCATCGCCGCGTCGTCGGTGGGCGCCCAGGAGAGGTGGATCTGCACGACGCACGGCCCCGCGCCGCCCGCGGAACGGTAGGCGTCGATGACCTCGCGCATCCCGTCCGGCGATCCGACGACGGTGATGAGCCCGTCGGCCCACTCGGCGGCGCGCGCGGCGGTGCGGGCGGTCACGGCGGCGCCGACCAGCCGCGGCGGCACCTCGGGCCGCGTCCACAGCCGCGCGCGATCGACCCGCACGATGCCGTCGCGCGACACGTCCTCGCCCTCGAGGAGATCGCGGATGACGTCGACGCTCTCGCGCAGGCGCGCCTCCCGGGTCTCCTTCACCGGCCATCCGTCGCCGGTGATGTGCTCGTTGACGGCCTCGCCGCTGCCGAGCGCCGCCCAGAACCGCCCGGGGAACATCACGCCGAGGGTCGCGATCGCCTGCGCGATGATCGCCGGGTGGTACCGCTGCCCGGGCGCGTTGACCACGCCGAGGGTGAAGCGGGTCGTCGCGAGCGCCGCGCCGAGCCAGCTCCACGCGAACCCCGAGTGGCCTTGCCGCACCCCCCACGGCGCGAAGTGGTCGGAGCACATCGCCGCGTCGAAGCCGGCCGCCTCCGCCGCCTGCACGGCGCGCAGCAGTTCGTCGGGCGGAACCTGTTCGTGCGAGCAGTGGTAGCCGATGAGTGTCACCCCATCCACCCTTCGCGACGATCCCGGGGGCGGGAAGGGTCTTGCCACCCGGCGCCTCAGCGGTTACCCGGGTCGCGTCGTGAGGCGGCGGGTTATCCCATATGGGATGACTCGGGCCCACGCCGGCGCGTTCTGGGATATCTCGGCCCGGGCGCGAAGCGTCGCGGCGGGTCAGCCCGCGTGGGTGGGCTCCTCGCCCTCCCGCGAGGGCTGCACGGCGGCGTGCTCCATCGGGATCTCGTCGAGCGGGATGCCGTTGACGGTGAGCACCTCCCACCCGTCGCCGGCGGCGCGCACCATCGACACCGAGCCGTTGTCGATGCCTGGCACCGGCCGCCCGGCGAGGCGGGCGAGGGTGTACCGGATGATCGTGCCGTGGCACACCACGAGCACCGCGCGGTCGGGGAAGTCGGCGGCGATGCGGGTGAGCGCGGCGACCCCGCGGGCGGCGACGGAGTCGAGGGCCTCCGCGCCCGGGTAGTCGCGCGAGGGCCAGCGCTCGATCGCGGCGGCGGCGGACGTGCCCTCGAGCGGGCCGTAGTCGCGCTCGACGAGGCGCGGGTAGGCGGCGCCGAGCGGGGTGCCGAGCCCGTCGGCGATGATCTGCGCCGTCTCGCGGGCGCGCACGAGCGGGGAGCTGACGACGGCATCCCACGGCTTCGAGCGCAGCGTCATGAGCGCGTCCACCGCCTGGAGGCGACCGGTGTCGTTGAGCGGGATGTCACTCGAGCCCTGGAGCAGCCCCCGGGCGTTCCACTCGGTCTGTCCGTGTCGGATGAACGCGACGCTTCCCCGGTTCGGCCCGCTCGTCATGCGACCATGGTGACATGGCGTCATGGTCGCTCGGGTCCGCCCTCAAGGGGATGTTCTCCCGTCGCACCATCGACGACGAGACCTGGGACGCCCTCGAGGACGCCCTCATCTCCGCCGACTTCGGCCCCGACATCACCGACGCGATCGTCGAGGAGCTGCGCGACAAGGTCGCGAAGTACCGCACGACCGATCCGGCCGACCTCCAGCGGATGCTGCGCGAGTCGATCGAGGAGCGGCTCGCCCGCCTCGACTCCACCCTCACCCTCTCGAACCGCCCGGCGGTCGTCCTCGTCGTCGGGGTGAACGGCGTCGGCAAGACGACGACGATCGGGAAGTTCACCAAGTTCCTCACCAACCACGGCCGCAGCGTCGTCGTCGGCGCCGCGGACACCTTCCGCGCGGCCGCCGTCGAGCAGCTCGCGACGTGGGCAGAGCGCGGGGGAGCGCAGATCGTGCGCCCGCAGACGCCGGGGCAGGATCCGGCATCCGTCGCCTTCCAGACCGTCGAGAAGGCGCAGCGCGACGGCATCGAGATCGCGCTGATCGACACCGCGGGCCGGCTGCAGACCAAGAGCGGCCTCATGGACGAGCTGTCGAAGGTGCGCCGCGTCGTCGAGAAGCTCGCGCCGATCGCCGAGGTGCTGCTCGTGCTCGACGCGACGACGGGCCAGAACGGCCTCGCCCAGGCGGAGGCGTTCATCGAGCACGCCGGCGTCACGGGCCTCGTGCTGACCAAGCTCGACGGCTCGGCCAAGGGCGGATTCGTGCTCGCCGTGCAGGAGAAGACGGGCATCCCGATCAAGCTCGTCGGTCAGGGTGAGGGCATCAACGACCTCACCGGCTTCACGCCGCACGTCTTCGCCCAGCAGCTCGTCGGCTGACGCGTGCGGCGGGACTCCCGCCCGGGCGGTCGCAGGCCCTAGTGTGACCGCATGAGCGACAGAGACGTCTACGTGAGCCCCACCCGGGTCCCCGCCGGGATCGCCCTGCTCCTCGCGGTCGTCGGCACCGCCGGGATGTGGTGGTCGTTCGTCGCGGGGATCGACGCCGCCCTCGACGCGGGCGGCTCGGGAGCGGACCTCTACGTCGTGATCTTCATCATCGCGGCGACGCTCGTGCTCGCCGCACTCGTCATCTCGATCGTGTGCCTCGTGCGCGGCCTGGCGCGCGGGATCGCGCTGCTCGCGCTCCTCGTCGCCCTGCTGCCGGTCGTCGGCGTGATCGTGCTGCGGATCGCGGCGGTCGCCGCGAGCTGAGCCGCGGGGCCCGCCCCGGTCAGGCCTCGGCGGCCTTGTAGATCTTCGCGCGCGGCACGTAACGGCCGGAGTTGCCGAGCAGGCCCGCGACCTCCTCGTCGGAGAGTTCGCGGCGCACCTTCGCCGGCACGCCCGCGACGAGCGACCGCGGCGGGACGACGGTGCCCTCCAGCACGACGGCCCCCGCGGCGACGAGCGAGTTCGCGCCGATGACGGCGCCGTTGAGCACCGTCGAGTTCATCCCGATGAGGCAGCCGTCTTCGACCGTGCAGCCGTGCACGACGGCGCCGTGGCCGATGCTCACGTCGGTGCCGATGATCGTCGGATTGCCGGCCTCGGTGTGGATGACGGCGTTGTCCTGGAGGTTGCTGCGGGCGCCGAGCACGATCTCGTCGATGTCGCCGCGCATGACCGCGCCGAACCAGACGTTGGCCTCCTCCGCGATGCGCACCTTGCCGATGACAGACGCGTTCGGGGCGACCCACGCGTCGGGGTGGATGTCGGGTTCGTGTCCGTCGAAGGGGAGGATGACCGGCATGGCTCCAGGCTATCGCCGGGCCGGGGCGCGGGGTTCTCCACAGGCGGCGGGCGCGACCGGATGCCCCGCGTAGGGTCGAGGAATGATCATCTGGACGCGATGGGGCATCCTCGCCTTCCTCTTCGTCGGGCTCGGGGTCGCCCTCGGGTTCATCCTGTACGAGCTCTTCGGGCCGACCGACGTGCGCAACAGCTCCCTCACCGGCGTCTTCGTCGGGCTCGGGCTCATCCTGGGCGGCGTCGGCTTCTACTTCTTCGAGCGGTTCGTGATGCGCGTGCACCTCGACAAGCCGCGTCCCGTGATGCTCACCCAGCAGGCGGTGCAGCTTCCCGACGGCAGCGTGCAGCCGGCGCGGCAGGTGCCCGCGATCAACCCCGAGACCGGGCAGCCGGTGTGGGTGCAGCCGTCGTCGAGCCTGTTCTTCATCCACGTGCGGTTCTGGCCGTACATCATCGCGGCGATCGGGCTCGTCGCGTTCGTCGTGAACCTCGCCGGGCTCGCCTCCCGCTGACGCGGGGTGCCGCCCGGGCCGCGAGGGGCCGCGCTGAGCCCGCGCACACCCTCCCGACCTAGACTGTCTCCCGACATGGCCGCCTTCTCCTCGCTCTCGGATCGCCTCACCGCGACCTTCAAGAACCTCCGCACCAAGGGCAAGCTCTCGCCCGCGGACGTCGACGGCACGGTGCGGGAGATCCGCCGCGCCCTCCTCGACGCGGACGTCGCCCTCGAAGTCGTCAAGGACTTCACCGGCAAGGTGCGCGAGCGCGCGCTCTCCGACGAGGTCAACAAGGCGCTCAACCCGGCCCAGCAGGTCGTGCAGATCGTCAACGAGGAGCTCATCGGCATCCTCGGCGGACAGCAGCGACGCCTCGAGTTCGCGAAGAAGCCGCCGACGGTCATCATGCTCGCCGGACTCCAGGGTGCCGGTAAGACGACCCTCGCGGGCAAGCTCGCGAAGTGGCTCAAGAAGGAGGGCCACACGCCCCTCCTCGTCGCGAGCGACCTCCAGCGTCCCAACGCCGTCACCCAGCTCCAGGTCGTCGGCGAGCAGGCCGGGGTCCCCGTCTTCGCGCCCGAACCCGGCAACGGCGTCGGCAACCCGGTCAAGGTCGCCAAGGACGGTGTCAAGGAGGCGGAGCGCAAGCAGTACGACACCGTCATCGTCGACACCGCGGGTCGCCTCGGCATCGACGCGGAGCTGATGAAGCAGGCCGCCGACATCCGCAAGGCCGTCGAGCCGGACGAGGTGCTCTTCGTCATCGACGCGATGATCGGTCAGGACGCCGTCACGACGGCGCGCGCGTTCCTCGACGGCGTCGACTTCACCGGCGTCGTGCTCTCCAAGCTCGACGGCGACGCCCGCGGTGGTGCCGCGCTCTCGGTCGCGTCCGTGACCGGCCGGCCGATCATGTTCGCCTCCACCGGCGAGGGCCTCGACGACTTCGAGCCCTTCCACCCGGACCGGATGGCGAGCCGCATCCTCGACCTCGGCGACATCCTCACCCTCATCGAGCAGGCGCAGGCCGCGTTCGATGAAGAGGAGGCGAAGAAGGTCGCCGAGAAGTTCGCGACCGACACCTTCACCCTCGACGACTTCCTCAAGCAGATGCAGCAGCTGCGCAACATGGGGTCGATCAAGGGCATGCTCGGGATGCTCCCCGGCGCGCGCAACATGCGCGACGCCCTCGACAACTTCGACGAGCGCGAGATCGTGCGCACCGAGGCGATCATCCAGTCGATGACGCCCGCCGAGCGCACCAACCCGAAGCTGCTCAACGGGTCCCGGCGCCTGCGCATCGCGAAGGGTTCCGGCGCGACTGTCACCGACGTCAACCAGCTCGTCACCCGCTTCGAGCAGGCCGCCAAGATGATGAAGACCGTCGCCAAGGGTGGCGTGCCGCAGGTGCCCGGCATGGGCCCGATCCCCGGCGCGTCGTTCGGCGGCGGCAAGTCGAAGGGGAAGCAGAAGAAGGGCGGATCGCGCAGCGGCAACCCCGCGAAGCGCGCCGCCGAGAACGCGGCCCGCGCCCAGGGCGTGAAGCCCGCGACGGGCGGCGGGTCCGGGTTCGGGCTCGGCGGGGGAGCGCCCAAGGCGGCGCCGACCGCCGAGGAGCTCGCGGCCCTGCAGAAGATGCTCGGCCGCTGACCCGATCCGTCCGGCCCGGGCCGGACGCTGATCCGGTCGCCGCTCGTCGGGATGCTGCCAATCCGCCGTCGTGCGACCGTGCGGGCCGGGGCGGCATCCGCGCGCGCCCTAGGCTGACGGCATGGCCGCTGCTGTGACGCGCCCCGTCCGACTCGGCGTGCAGGTGTCGAACCAGCACGCGCCCTACCCCGTGATCCGCGACACCGTCCGGGAACTCGAAGACCTCGGCGTCGACATCATCTTCAACTGGGACCACTTCTTCCCGCTCACCGGCGACCCCGACGGGCTGCACTTCGAGGCGTGGACGATGCTCGGCGCGATCGCGGAGCAGACCAGCCGGGTCGAGTTCGGTCCGCTCGTGAACTGCAACGGCTACCGCAACCCCGACCTGCAGGCCGACATGGCCCGCACCCTCGACCACATCTCCGGCGGCCGGTTCATCTTCGGCACCGGCTCGGGATGGTTCGAGCGCGACTTCGTCGAGTACGGCTACGACTTCGGCACCGCCGGATCGCGCCTCGACGCCCTCGCGGTCGACCTGCCGCGCATCCGCGCCCGCTGGGAGAAGCTCAACCCCGCGCCCACGCGGCCCATCCCGATCCTCATCGGCGGGGGAGGCGAGCAGAAGACGCTGCGCATCGTCGCCGAGCACGCCGACATCTGGCACAGCTTCGCCGACCCCGAGGCGCTCGAGCACAAGCTCGGAGTGCTGAAGCGCTGGTGCGACGAGGTGGGCCGCGACCTGTCCGAGATCGAGATCTCGACCGGCAAGACGCTGCGCGGGATGGGGCGCACCGACCAGGAGTCCCTCGACCGGTACCGGGAGCTCGGCGTCACCCTCTTCGAGGTGGCGATCAACGCCGGCGACGACCTCGCGACGGTGAAGCGTCTCCTCGCGTGGCGCGATTCGGTGGCCTGACGGCCGGAATCCGCTGTCGCGGGTCGGAGGCGCTGCCTAGCGTGGACGGGTGACCTCCTCGCGCGGGACGCTGCTCGCGGCCGTCGTCTTCACCTTCCTGGCGTGGGCGAGCGCGTTCGTCGTCATCCGCGGGGTGGGCCCGTACCTCGACGGCGGGCCCCTCGCCCTCGGCCGCCTCGCCGTCGGCACGGCCGCGCTCGCCGTGCTCGTGCTGCTCGCCCGCACGTGGGTGTGGCCGACCCGGCGCGAGTGGGTGCAGCTCGCCGTCTACGGCGTCGCCTGGTTCGGCGCGTACAACGTCGCCCTCAACACCGCGGAGCAGACCCTGGATGCCGGCACCGCCGCGATGATCGTCGGCATCGGACCCATCCTCATCGCCCTCGGCGCCGGGGTGTTCCTCGGGGAGGGCATCCCGCGCTGGCTCGCCATCGGCGCCGCCGTCGCGTTCCTCGGCGTCGTGCTCATCGGCACCGGCACCCTGCTCGCCTCCGGCGCCGCGCGACCGTTCGACCTGCTGGGCGCCGTGCTCGCCCTCGCCGCCGCGATCACCTACGCCGTCGGGGTGATCGCGCAGAAGCCCGTCGTGCGGCGCATCCCGGCCATCCAGGCCACGTTCCTGGGATGCGCGATCGGCCTCGTCGTCTGCCTGCCGTTCGCGCCGCAGCTGCTCGCCGAACTCGCCGTCGCGCCGCCCGAGGCGTGGTGGGGCACCGTCTACCTCGGTGTGGTGCCGACCGCGCTCGCGTTCTCGACGTGGGCGTACGCGCTCGGACGGATGCCGGCCGGCCAGCTCGGCATCGCCTCCTACCTCGCGCCGCCGCTCGCCACCGTCATGGGATTCCTCGCGTTCCGGGAGATCCCGCACCCCCTCGCGCTCGCCGGGGGAGTGCTGTGCCTCGTCGGCATCGCGCTGTCGCGGAGGAAGGTCGCGGCGCGCAGCGCGGCCTGACGGGCCGCCCGCCGATCCTGAGTGGTCGCCGAGTCGCGCGGAATCTGCCAGAATGGTCCGTTGGGTCCCGGCGTCCGACCCTCTATCCGACGCCGACGATCTCCTCTGAACTTGTTCTGCCGAGTGTGCCCCACGCGCACGGGAGCAGTTCGCATCCGTTAAGCAACCACTCAGGAGAACTCTTGGCTGTCAAGATCCGCCTCAAGCGGCTCGGCAAGATCCGTGCCCCGTACTACCGCATCGTCGTCGCCGACTCGCGCACCAAGCGCGACGGTCGCGTGATCGAGGAGATCGGCAAGTACCACCCGACCGAGGAGCCCTCGTTCATCGAG